>Ga0181524_10000010_pt1 | contig 196724 bp, 181 predicted proteins | sample PEATcosm2014_Bin_34_FD_119761 | JGI IMG/M metagenome (GOLD analysis project Ga0181524, IMG submission 119761) | Peatland microbial communities from MTU Mesocosm Facility, Houghton, MI, USA - PEATcosm2014_Bin05_60_metaG | ecosystem: Environmental > Terrestrial > Soil > Wetlands > Peat | place... | reverse complement strand
GCGTACTGATTGCCTGAGACAATGCCACTAGTTACGGTGATGGTGTATTGGGTTCCTGAATTGGCTGGAACTGCTGCGTTGAGAGCGACTGGGGCACCGGCTACGTTCGCGGTCGTTATTTGTACGTTGTTTACCCACACCGTAGTGATCGTTATTGTATTGGTTCCAGTGTTGTTGAACGTAGCTACGATGGTTCCTGGGGTGGCAGCGGTGAACGTAAGGTTTGTTATTTGTCCTTGTTCTGTTGCCATGAAGCTGAATGTTAAGGCTCCCATCCATGCGGCTACGGCTATGCTGACTGCGACGGTTACGGCGATGAGTATGATTGAGGCTATTACAGGGCTTAGGGCTTTCCTACTGCGCCTTATCTTCATTTTCTTTTAATCCCTCCTTCTGGAGTTATTGAATATGTAGGAGGAGGCTTAGCTTTTAAATCTTACGACTCACTACACAAGATTGCCCATTTGTATGACAAAAATACGCATACTCCATCAAAATAGCCCCAGCCCAGTATGTTGTGCACGTTGAAGAAGAAAGTGTTGTACAGTTGTGCTGTTTGTGTCTTTTCCTTGTCTACTCTTCCAGTTTGTCAAACAGGTCTATGAGCAGCTCCGCAATTTTCTCGCCTTGCGGTGTAATCTTGTAGAGCTTCTTGAGCGGGTCTATTCGCTCGCTCTTTGCCAGCCCCAACTGTTCGATTTCTATCATTCTAGCCCTAAAAGTGCCGTCGCTGAGGGTCAGATGGTGTTGGCGCATGAAGTCTTTGGCTTCTTTCCATTTTCCGCGGTTGATGTGTAACAAAAGAATGCAATCTATAGCATGGTCTTTTTCAAGCATAGCCTTTATCGCTGAAAGCTTCGGGTCCGTCAGAATGTTTATCGCCTTCTTCTCTTCTCCATCTTTCATTTTTGCATCATCCCGTTCTTTTCTTGTATACCTTTCATCCTTAAAAGATTTAACCTATATTACGATTTATGACTTATTACTAGACATTTACGCGTATGTCAGAACCAACGTGCGTGGCATCCGCAAATAATAAGAACTGTGCATGAGATTGTTTCACGACGTCTTCGTGCCTTCCCGGGTGGAAAGATTGGCTAAAGATGAGCATTGGATTGGAATAGATCTAGGAGGTACGTGGGTAAGGGTTGCCGTTTCGGACAAGAGCGGACACTTTATTGCGAAAACAAGTGAAAAGGTTGACAAGTCCAGTGCAAAAGCAATTAGTGACCAGATGATCAGACTTAGCCGTTTCCTGTGTAGCAAACATGATTTGGGCATCAAGTCTTTAAACGGTGTAGGCGTGGCTGCCACCGGTCCTTTGATCCAGAAAGAAGGCATCCTCTTGCATCCGACCGCCATGCCTTTTGACTGCGTGCCCATCACGCAGCCCATCTCCGAGGAATTGGGCATACCGTCCTGCTTGATCAACGATGCCGCAGGTGCTGCTCTTGGCGAAAAAATGTTCGGAGCTGCGAAAGGACTAGACAATTATGCTTACGTAACCATTAGCACGGGCATCGGCTGCGGAGCGATTGTCAACGGAACTCTTCTCTTGGGAAAGGATGGCAACGCCCATGAAGTCGGTCACATCGTCATAGACTACGAAGGTCGGCTCAAATGCGGTTGCGGAAAACGCGGCCATTGGGAAGCGTATTGTTCAGGGAGCAACATTCCAAACTTCATCAGAATGAGACTCAAAGACATGCCCCAGAAAAAAGTGCGGGAAAGTCTACTTCTCAGAAAGGCAGGAGGAGATTTGTCAAGGTTGAGCACAATTGATCTATTCGCCGCTGCAGGAAAGGCCGACTACATTTCGAAAAGACTGGTGGAGGAGATTGGGCTTCTGAACGCGATTGGCTTTGCGAACGTAATAAACGCTTATGATCCATCGCTGATCACAGTCGGAGGAACTGTAACACTGAAGAACACGGCAATGATTCTGAATCCGATAAGAAGACAGGTGAAATGCTTCGCTTTGAACAGAATCCCCAAAATAAAGGTCACACGTCTAGGCGACGATGTCGGCCTTTACGGAGCCATTGCCGCGGCTTTGACTTATATATCATAGCATTGACCGTTCGATCCAACATTAGATTTTACATTCTTGCATATCAAACATAGATGTTAGGGAACTCCGTGCTACTGTTTACTGGACAAATTGTGCTCGAATCCTTCTGCGGCGCCATTTTCGCCCTTCGGACTCGTTTCCAACCGTAGCACGCACTTTACAATTTGTTACCCAGCACTATTACCACGGTTGTTACCAATAAGCACAGGACAAATCCAAAGAAGAGGAGATTTCATTAGAATTTCTCCATGATTTGTTACCACACAACATTACCACGGTTGTTACCAACAAAGAGGGGGGAGGATGACTCAGAAAAATAGGCCGCTCCTCCAGAGCCCTGCGAAGTCAAACGCATATTTGCGGCTAGTTGGCGATTATGTCGGATGTTGCTTCCATCGGACCAGAGAACATGGCGTAAATGTTTAATGGAGATGGCGGCTAACGCAGGTGTATGATGAAGCGCATACTGGTTTTTGCAGCGCATCCTGACGACGATATAATTGGGTGTGGTGGCAGCTTGGCGAAGCACGTCAAACTGGGAAATCAGGTCTCTGCTTGCTACATGACCTCAGGAGAGGCAGGCAGTCTGGATCACTCCAAAGAGGAATTATCAAGAATAAGGGAAGAAGAAGCGAAGAACGCCGCTCAGGTAATTGGTTTTCAAGATCTGACCTTTCTGAAAAACCCAGATGGTTATCTGCAATATGATCAGGACAATTTGAAGAAGCTGGTTGAGCTGATCAGAAAGAAGCAACCGCACTTGGTTTATGTTCATCACCCATCTGATGGCCATCAGGATCACAGAGCGACTTTTCAGCTAGTGAACGAGGCATTGCTAAGAGCCGGTGCACGGTTGTTCCAGGAATACACAGGGGCTCCTTGGCCTACCGAGACGGTTTTGACTTATGAAGTCTGGACGCCTCTCCTGGACTTCGAATATGTGGAAGACGTTTCGAGTTTCATCGACAAGAAAGTCGCTGCCTTGAGGAAGCATGAGTCACAGATGAAGAATGCTCGATATGATGAAGCCTTCGAAGGCCTCGCCAGATACCGAGGAGCATTGACAGGAAAGGGCAAGTATTGTGAAGTCTTCAAGGTCACAAAGCTGTCCAGCTTGCCTTAACTGCTGTTTCGGGCTGCGTCTTGATTTCGTACGCGGCTTGACTTTCGGGGCTGCAGTTGTTTGTTGGTTGGGCTTTGCTCCGGAAATAGAACAAGATTCCATAATTCTTAAATCTGTTCCTGCGGAGAATACAGTCTTGCGAGAGGGAGAAGGGCAAGGCTGAAGCAGGGGAGCGGGTTCCGGATTATTCGTTGGACCTTCAATGACCCTCTCCTCACAACATTGGCGACTAATCCGAGGTTTTCTTTGCCGATGGAGATTTTTGACTTGGTTTCTGTTGTTTTTCAGATTTCAGAACGTTTAAATTTCGGTTAGTCCAATCATTTAATAGGAGAAAAGGGTTTCGAACGGTTCCTTGAAGATGTGCACTGGTGAGTTAATTGATTGAGCCTGAAGAAAGAATCAGCGCGAACCATCGTGGAAATTTCGACATCATCGCGGACATACTTGATGCTTCTTATGGAGGCGCTGGGAAGACGAGTTTGATGTACCGTTGTAACCTGAGCTTTAAACAGTTGAAGGGCTACTCGGGTTTTCTGCTTGGGAACGGAATGTTACAGTTGAACCGTCGAACAGGCAAATCCGACAATGCGATGTTCGAAGTCACCGAAAAGGGCAGAGAATTCTTGAAAGCCTATAAGGGTTTGAAGGCCCTCATGAAGTAGCTTCTTTGGCCAGGAATTTTCGAACGTCTTCTTTGATTCTGATCTTGGTTTTTGTCTGATCAAATGTAACGAATTCGTATTCTTCGAGAAACAGTGCGATTTGCTGGCTTTGGTCCTCGTTCAGCTTCATTTTCCCTCGAATCGTCTGCAGGGCGTGCCACTTTCCGTCGCTCAGCATCTCGAGAACTCCGGCAATTTTGAAAGCCATCTGCAGGTCCAGCGGAGACTCTTTGCTCGTATGCGTTTAAAGCCTTTCTGATGTTATCTTCGAGAAGTTTTTTCTAGAGTATTCTTTCATGTCGTTGCGATCTTGTGCGCGGGTCTGGGATTTCGGCGTTAAAGGTTTTTGAGCAGGGGTCGTCTTCAGCAAAGGCTTTAATGAAAGTAGTTGTATGCTGGAATGGAGAGCTTTGATGAGGCAGTTCGATTGGCCACGGATGTTGGTGGAGTGCAAGGAAAGGATACGGGAGCAAATCGCTCCATTACTCGAGATGTTGGAAGAACCTCAGCCTGACTTGGGTATCGGTGCAGGCGGGGATCCAATCAGAAGGATAGACTTGGCGGCTGAAAGTGCGATCGTCGGCGCTTTGACGGGGCGAGGGGTTTCTTTCACGTTGATAAGTGAGGAATCCGGCGTTCGAGAATACGGGGAGAAGCCTCGAGAATGCTTCGTGACTGTTGACCCCATCGATGGTACGACAAACTTGATGAGGGGTCTTCCTTTCTATGCGACATCTATGGCCGTGTCTGGGAGACCGTTCTTGGAGGATGTGCACTCGGCTTTGGTGGCTGATTTGTTCCATGATGTAACGTACACTGCGCAGAGGGGGAAGGGTTCCTGCCGTGGCGACGAAAAAATCTATCCATCCAAGAACGTTTCGCTCGAAGAGGCCGTAGTAGGCTTGGATCTGAACAGCTACAAAGTGGATAGGATTGCTCCCAGGCTTACGGGTTTGATTAAGAGAACGAAGCATATTCGGCATTTTGGGGCTAACGCGCTGGAGCTGTGCTACGTGGCTGACGGGTCAACGGATGCCTTCATCGACATTCGTGGAAAGTTGCGTACGACGGATGTGGCTGCTGCGTGCTTGATTGTGAAGGAGGCGGGTGCAATCTTGACCGCTTCGGATGGAAAGCCCTTGGGTGCGAAGTTGGATCCGGGGCAGAAGGTCGAGTTCGTAGCCGCTGGCAACGCTGAAATGCATCGGAGGATACTTGATTTGGTTGAGCCTGGAAAGGAAAAAGAATGATAACGCCTCTGCCGCCGTATCCGGCTGCGCTTCTGAAATCGCCTGGGACCAGGCTGTTGGCCGTGGCAGACCTGCATTTGGGGTGGGAGATGTCTCTTTCGAGCGAGGGCATTCATGTTCCGTCGCAGACGTCGAAGCTTCTGAAAAAGCTTATCGGCCTGATATCTGAGTATGGGCCGGATGAAGTTCTCGTGTTGGGCGACGTGAAGCACACGGTTGCGACGGCGGAGAAGATGGAGTGGCACGATGTCCCCGACTTCTTTAACGCTTTGAGGAGTCGTGTGCAACGAGTATCCATCATTCGAGGTAACCACGATGGAAACCTTGAGCCGTTGCTTCCTGAGGGAATAAGGGTGTTGCCGGCATCCGGTGCGGCTTTCGATGATGTGGGCTTTTTCCACGGGCACCAGTGGCCTTCGCCGGATCTTCTGAAATGCAGGACGTTGGTGATGGGGCATGTTCACCCGGTTGTTGGGTTTCGTGACCCTGCGGGGTTCAGGGTGACTAGGCAGGTTTGGGTTCGAGCAAGTTGTGACGGGGGCAGGCTTTCTAAGGTTCTGTTGCAGAAGCACGGGATGAAGGTTAGGGCCGGTGCGGAGGAGGCTTTCGTTGAACTTTACGGGATGAAGCCGAGGGCTTCGCAGCTTTTCATAATGCCTTCTTTTAACGATTTCTTGGGCGGCAGGCCGTTGAATGAGAGGAGACCGTTCGGAGGCAAGGCTGAGATGGTGACGGGTCCGGTTCTTAGGTCGGATGCCGTTGACATGAGAGGGGCCGACGCGTACCTGCTTGACGGAACGTTGCTCGGAACGATTGAGCAGCTCAGAGCCCTGAGTTGAGCCTTGGGGGTCCCCCTCCCTTTTTTTTCTTTACGTCTATTGTAATGTTGCATTGTAATGTGTAAGCGTAAATTTCAATGTTGAGTGGTGAGATATGCCTGCAACTCGCGTTTCTGTTCTCAAATTCTCTGGGTTGCGATGTTTTGTGATGTCCTCGCGCGTTTTTTGGCTGTGGCTTGCGTGGGCCTGCGGTTGTCAGGTCATCTGTTGGAGTCAAGGATGATGTGTTGGCTGAGGCGGTCAGCATAGGTTTTCGCGGGTAGATTTGGGTTGTCATGCGCGTAATGTTTATAGATAAACGCGTTCTATGCTAGATGTTAGTGGCGGTTGTCATGTCTTCGGATGATGATTCTTCGGGGTGGCACAGGAGTAGACGTTCTCCGTTCTTCAGAGACTTGGGGTTTGATGATGTTGACAAGATTTTCGAGGAGATGGAGAAGATGATGGAGGAGGAGTTCAAAGATTTTGCCTCGCGGGTTCCGAAAGAGTACGTGAGGGAACGTAAGCTGCCGGACGGTTCGACGTCGCGGGAGTTTGGGCCTTTCGTTTACGGTTATAGCATGAAGGTCGGTCCTGACGGGAAGCCTGAAATTCGCGAGTTTGGGAACGTGAAGCCTAGGAGAAACGGGCTTCCTCACGTGCAGGAGGAGCGTGAGCCTCTTGTGGACGTGATTGAGACGAATGGTGAAATCCAGGTTGTGGCCGAACTGCCGGGGGTTGAGAAGAAAGAGATTAGGCTGAGCGGAGCTGAAGACACTCTCACGATTGTGGTTGATAGTGCTCAGCGCAAGTATTTCAAGGAGGTCTCGTTGCCCGGGAAAGTGAGGGTTCGCGAGGCGAGGTCGCGGTACAAGAACGGTGTTCTGGAGGTCACGTTGCCGAAGGCGAAGGATGGGAAGCCGCCTAGAGGCGAGCCCATAAACATAGAGTAGCCTTGAGCTTCGGCGTAGCTTTTTGGACAGTTCCGGTGTTATGGACCAAGAGTCTGAGAATGAACTGCTGGTTACCGTTTGCAAAGAAGCTAAGGCAGAGGGCAAGCTGACCGGCGGAGATCTGACTAGGCTTTTCGAGGTTTTTGGGCAGCGTTTCACGAGGTCGTTTGAGGCTTTGAAGGAGAACCGGGTGAAGAAGTACGTTTTCAGGCCGAGCGGCAGGAACGTTTGGATAGTGGTTGGGAAGGAGCGGGACTACCTGATCATGGCTGAGGCTGAGTTCTGCACGTGTGACGATTTCTATTTTCGAGTCGTGGACAAGAAGGTTCACCTGTGTTATCATCTCATCGCGCAGAAGTTGGCTAAGGCTTTAGGCTGGTATGAGGGCATAGAGGAGCACGATGAGCTTTACGATTCGCTCATGAACGAGTGGAAAAAAGCTACGGTTTAAATATTTAAACTCTGATAGATTGTGAAAGGAGGCTGTACGTATGCAATTAGGCGAGTACTTTGTCCTGCTTCAGTACGTAATGATAATCGCGACGTTCATCGCGCTGGCCTTGGTATTCCTGTACCTGTTTTTCGGCAAAGAGGAAAAGGAAGAATCTTAGAGCCGCGTGATGCTCGGCCTTCTGCGCAGAATCAGAAACATTATGACGGTTAGAACTGCTAGAACGATAGCGAACAGAATCAGCCACTGTGCTCCGGGGCCGATGCCGAAGACAATGGGGATGGGGCCGATGAAGATGATTCCTCCAGAACTAGTCGAGCCGCCTTGGGAGACTGTGGTTGCGATCGTGACGAGTATCAGGCCGACGAGCGTCGTTGAGAATCCGAGGATGAAGAGGGCAAGGAGTTTTCGCGGTGAGTTTTCATCGGCGGGTTCGGCTGTTTCAGGCATTTGCGCAGCAGCTCCTGGGTTATTTGTTCAGGAGATACAGGATTATGACCAGTGCTGTGAGAAGTGTCGTGAGGACGATCGAGAGCAGCAGGATTGTCTTGAGTGATTGTTTGTCTGTGCCGAAGACTATCGGGATTGGTCCGATTAATATCACTCCGCCGCCTCTGACTTTTCCCGTGTTTCCCTTCTTTGACAGAAGGAGGAGCACGGTTGCGACTATCATGATTAGCATTCCGGTTAGGGCCAGCGTTGTGCCTAGGCTGTAGAGGGTTTCGAGGGTCATTTTTTTGGGTTGGGCTCCTGTTGATGTTTAGAGTCGCTTGCTGTTTTTAATAAGCTTTATAGCGTTAGTGATTTTACTTTTGCAGTGTTGAAGCAGAGATGTCGTTTGACGAGATGGTTGAGCGCATTCTTTCATGTTGTCCTGGGGTTTCGAGGGAGTCTGTTCTGGAGAGGTTGGAGGCGGAGAGGAGTAGGGCTGGCGGCCTGATTTCGGATGAGGCTCTTCTGAGGATGATTGCGGCGGGGTTTGGCTGTGACTTTCCTGGCGCTGAAGCTGCCGTGCATGTTCTGTTGGTGGCTGATTTGATTCCCGGCCTGAACGATGTGAGCGTTGTGGGGCGGGTTGTGGCTGTTTTTTCTCCGCGGGCTTTCGGCGGCGTCAAAAAAGGAAGGTTTGCAAGTTTGCTCATCGTTGATGAGAGCGGTGTTCTGCGGGTGGTTTTGTGGAACGAGAAGGCAGGTTTGGCGGAGCCTGGTGGGGTGAAGGTTGGTGATGTGGTTCGTTTTCGTCACGGTTACACTCGTGAGGATTTCGGTGGCAAGGTGGAGGTGCACGTTGGGGAGAAGAGCGTTGTCGAGGTTAATCCGGGGGACGTGGGTTCGGAGGGTTATCCTTCGATTGGCAAGTTTACGACGAGGATTGGCGAGCTGTCGAAGACCGTTTCGAATAGTTGCAGGGTGAACTTAGCTGGGACTGTCAGGCGTTTGGGTTCGGTGTCGGAGTTTGAGAGGTCGGATTCGAGCGTTGGCAAGGTCATGAGGTTCTTCTTGTCGGACGGTTCTGGGGAAGTGGCGGTAGTGGTTTGGAACGAGAAGGTTGACGAGGTTGGAGAACTGGTTAAGGTGGGCGGGGGGTTGCAGGTGGTGAATGGGAAGGTTAAGAAGGCGGCTGGGGGAGGGTTGGAGGTGCATGTTGACTCGGCAACTTTTGTTGGTGTTCAGGACTTTTCAGAGTTTTCGCCCTTGGCGAGTTTGAAGGAGGGTTCAGGGCAGGTCAACGTTGTGGGTGAAGTTGCGACGAGGCCGACGGTTAGGGAAGTGAAAACTTCGAAGCAGGAGGTTCTGAAGTTGGCTACTTTCGAGTTGAAAGACGAGACGGGCAGGATTTGGGTTTCGGCGTGGCGGAACCATGCGGATTCGGTGAAGGACTTGAACGTCGGCGACAGAGTGGTCATCAAGAACGTTTATGTCAAGAAGGGCTTTGGTGACCAGCTGGAACTGTCAACCAGAAACGCAACTTCGATAGCTAAGGAAGCCTGAAGCGCAAGGGCCGAAACAGAAACTGTCTGATGCCAACATAGGCTGGATTACGAGGGGTCAGCATCGTGCCGTGCCCCCTCCCTTTTTTTTCTTTACATCCGTTGTAATGTTGCCGTGTAATGTAACGGCGTAAACGGCGATGTTGCTTTTCGCTCTTCTGTGCGCGCGTGTCGGGAAATTGTTTGAAGTCGGGTTTTCATCGTGAGCCCTATTGTCTGGGTACGAGTGTTATTGCGTGTGCGGGGCATGTGGTTAGGCATAATCCGCATCCGAAGCATTTCGTTTTGTCGTGTTTTAGTTCGTTGTTGTGGAGTTCGCGGGCTCCGAAGACGCATCTGTCGACGCATCGGCCGCAGCTGACGCATTTTTCTTGGTTCTGTTCGGCCACGAACTTGGATGTGAGGACTTGCGTTGCTATTCCATAACGGAGTAGTCCGCCTAGAGTGTGGCAGCAGCGTGGGCAGCAGCTGCAGATTATCGTGGGGTGGTCGTCGCCCTTCATCGTGTAGGCCATGTGGACGAGGCCGGCTTCGTGGCTCTTTTTCAGGGCTTTGAGCGCCTCTTCCAGTGTGACCTCATGTGGATTGTGCTTGGCGAACTTTGTCACGTAATCCTGTGCCGGTTCCAAGTTTATGCAGACGTGTCGGGGGGCGTCGCAGTTTCCTTTGTCCGTGCGGCAGCCGCAGTCTTGAAGAACAATCTTCTTAGCCCGCTTCAGAAGGCTCTCCGCTTCGCCGAGGTCGAATACTCTGTGGTCGGCATGGATCTGAACGTTTACGGGGATGGTGATGGCGTTCTCAAGTTCACGCGCTTGGGCTCGGAGTTCCTCGTCGGTGTAGTCGCTTGCGTACCTCTTTCCCATCTTGGACGGCATGGAGTGACAGGTGCCAGCGAAGAGATATAAAGGCTTAGAACGCGTTTGCGCTGTCTAAATGGCATAAAAGAAATGGGCAAATCGGGGCAGCAGGGAGAAATTCTCATGTTGACCATAGCTTGGCCATGGTGTCTTCAGACTGCGGACTCTGTTTGGTGCCGTTCGCCCTGGCAGAGGCTTGCTCCGTCAGTGGGGCGGGATTCGAGCCCGCGACTTCTGGACATCGGGCGCCTTCGTTGCCCCGTTTATTGTTCTCCAGATTATGAGTCTGGGGGCTACATGGTAAACCATGTTGTTTTTCTTCGTTTTTGGTAAACAATGGTTCCAGAAGGTAGAGTTTACCATGTTCATCGATGCCAACTTTTCCTTTATTTACCAAGAGAACCGCTTGAACGTTAGTGCAATGCCATTCTATGATTCTTGTCTTGCCCTTGTATCCCTTGTAATGACCGACTCGAACGCTGTTGTACCTTTGCTGTAGTGAACCGTATTCATGGCATATTGGGCATTTTACTTTCATTTTTCTTTCCTTCTTTTTATTTAGACAATAGTGTCATGGTAAACAACCTTAATAAACATTGTTTACCATCTGGACAACAAAAATACAACATGATGGTCAAAACGTAGAAGTTAAGCAAGTTTACTACCCACAATATCCATTGTTTTCTCAACTAAAGATAGAAAATCTTCTACTATGGTAGATTTACAAACTCGAACTTTTTCTCCCTTTCTAGTCAGAAAAGTGAACACTTCAATTTGAGCATTTGAATTCTTGAATAAAGAACGCCAATGCCAAAATCCATCATGGAGAAAGTTACATCTAAATTCTTGCCAAAGCGCATCTATTGTTCCATCAAAAGTAGAATTATAGTATTCGTATTTTGACGGCATCAAATACTTATCTTGAGAAGCCAAAAAAGACTCTTTCATCTCATTTGGAGTATTATTAAAGAATCCTTTAACATTCTCAAAAGGTTGATTTTTTTCTCCTAGTTCAAGAGTTTCTATGCTTGAAAATGCCAATGCCATAGAAATATCTGGATAACTTTTCTTTAATTCCAAAGCTACTAAGAAGGTATATTTTGCTCTTTGAAATCTTGCCGATAATGATTTCTCCATTCGTTTCACCTTTTGATATGTTTGTAATTACAGTTCTGCTATAACTTTTCTGCAAGACCATAAAAAGAAGAGGTGAAAACATGAACGACAAAGATTTGGAGCTGAAAAAGAAGAAACCACACAGAAGGCTTACTGAGCAAATTGCTGAGGCAAAAGGCGGGAATCCTGACGAGTACTTGAAGAAATACAAGAGTGACCCACTAACGCACAACATGATAGACTTCTTGCTAGAAATGTACAACACCCTAGTGAGTGAGCACAATCAGATGTTGGATGACATCGTTAAGGTCAAGGAAAAACTTAAAGAAATGCAAGAGAATATGGAAAAAAACATAAGCCCAGAAGACCCCGAAGCACGAATGGTACACGAGTTACAGCAGACCCACGAATACAAAGACCTAGATAGAAGACGAATGATTGCCCTTCTATCCAAAGAGTACGAAATATTTAACAAATTATCGGACAAAATCAAAAGACGTTTCCCAGAGGTAGCCAAGTATCAAGAAGAATTGGTGGAAAAAGCTAGAAAAGAGTTGGGGCTGGTGCAGGGCGCGCGCGGGTCCATCTTAGAGACATTAGAAACAATTTGTCACACGCCCGCATAACCGAAGACAAAAAGGAGAAAGAGAAGAAGGAAGACCTCAAAAAACTAAAAGAACTGAGAAAAGGACTTTTCCAAGAAACTTTGGAAGTTCTTAAAATAGTGCAATTCAAATTCATTGGTGTTGCATTAGAGGACCAAGAACCAAAAACACAGAATTCTTAAATCTGCACATCAACAGAAGACAAACTAGAGGCTCATCATGCCAATAGCATAGGACATCAGAAAAACTAATGAATAAAACACAGAATATTCTGCTACTAGGGGTTAGATTATGTCTGAAGAAATAATAATTGATAGCTACAAGTTTCGGAATTTCAGTTTGGCTGGTAACACCACTATAGATTTCGCTGTGACACCCATAGAGGGTAGAGATGTTACAGAAGCAGATTCTCAAACAGTAAGAGAAATTCTTGAAGACTTGGGAAAATGGGAAAGTCTGATTGAGACAGGTTTGCACATGCTTTCGGACCTAAGAATTATACAGATTGTGCAAGCTACACTCCAAAGTTATGAAAAGCCCTATGGAATTGAATTATATGAAGTCAATATTCGAAGAGCTTTTGAGCATTTAAATTGCAGCATCCACACTAGACCTGAAGAACGCCATAGAAGAGAAAATACTGGAACGGCTGCCATTTCAGTTGAAGAAATCCAAGGTCAAGTAAACAATATTCCAAAATGGAAAGCATTCAAAAAGACAATACAGTTAGTCAAAGAACAGCTCCGTTGAGAACTTAGAACGTATACCCATATCAAAAAAATGAGTTTTCTAGTTTAAACCATGCCGTACAAAAGGCTCTAGTCAAGCTGAAAGAGGAATACGAACGGAAAACTTAACCCTTAACAGAAAGTGTAACATCCACATCCTAGCACCGATATACGAATAGGGGGACTATGGGACAAGCGAATCGCTCTAGGGTGCAATTGGTAGGGGAGTTGTGGCGATTAGGCGAAAAAAGGCGTGTTTTGGGTTAATTTGGGTTTCGAAGTGCCAACAACGATTAAAGTATGGTTTAATTGGTGTTTTATTCATGCCTTCTCCATAACGCGCGCTTTCAATACTTTTAAGAGAATCGGGCGTTAATTTTAATCATAGGTGGGTTGTGTTCTTTGCCCGAGAATAAATTGAACGGTCTTGTGAAGTCTCTTCGACAGAAAGTAGAAGAAACAAGGGGAAGAAAAACCACGAAAGTCGTCGCCATGTTTGATCTGACAGGCTCAACCTCAATGAAACTACGAGAAGGGCATACTGTTGGCACCAAAACTGCTTTGCTACACAACCTGATTTGTAGTGAAATAGTGAAAAGATATGACGGGTCCGTGATTAAAGAACTTGGTGATGGAATACTGGCGTCCTTTGACGATTGCCTAAATGCTTGCTTAGCGGCAATCGACATAAAGACAGCAATATATAAACAAAAACAGTTCCTAACGAAAGGCGGCCTGACCTTTGGAGAAGTAGAAGAGTTGGAGATAGCAGGAGTGCGGGATTTGCTTGGTGCTCCTGTGGATAGATGTGCAAGGATTGCGTCGATCGCTATGGCTGGTCAAATTCTCATGGATTCAGCGCTTTATAGTGGCGTTTCAAGCTTTCTTCGAGATAATGAAAACATACGTGTCGGTCCACCTGAGACCGTAGATATTAAAGACACAGGTTTAACAGTAACATGCGAACTCACGACAAAAGAGATCGGATTTGTCGCTGGCCGAAAAATGCCTTTCACACTTCACGAGGAAGGAAGACTTCTGATTCGTCAAAAGGTTGCCTTTGTGCAAAACGCAAAACAGGAAATCACCGAGCTCGGAGTAGGCTTGACTACCTTCACTGATTACTTTGTAAGCACGAGGCGATCCGAGTTCAAAGATCATGTCGTGAAATTGCTTGAAAATGGTGTGAATTTCAAATGCATGCTTCTTGACCCAAATTTTAGAATGGCGAAGGAATATGCACGGGATTTGAATGAACCGAATTTAATAAAAGAAATAGAGTCTTCGATTAGAGAACTCAAGAAACAGCAAAGGGAATTCGCAGGTCTCAACTTGGCTGGATCTTTTGAAATACGTGCATACAGGAAATTGCCATGCTTTCACGCAGTTTGCGTCGATCCCGAAGCAGATGTGGGGCGAATGACTGTATCGCATTATCTCCATGGTGTCCGAAGAGCTGAAACGCCAGTTTTCCAATTCAGCAAAACAGTTAACAAAATCATGTTCGAAAAATACTGGCTTTCGATGAAGGAGTTATTGGCTGAGAGCAGACGATTGTGAGTAACGCTGAATTTCGTTGACTGTTTTCGAAAGAAGCACAAACAAGGATCGATGAGATACTTGCGACTTATATGCCCAGCAGGCCTAATCATTCATATGCGCACAGGGTATTTGAAAAGATTGGATTAGTTTGTGGGTTAAAATAACCTGTAGTAGAATAAGGAGCTCCTTGAAGGAATGAACCAACCAGTTGAAGTAGTAAAGTTTGACAAGAAGGAACACCATTTCTACTTGAACTCTAAGACGAGAATAGATAGAATCAAACTAGAGTTTCCGCTTTCTGTTTCGCTCCAGATTACGAGAGACTGCAATTTGAAGTGCATATATTGTAGCGAAACAGGCAGCATACCAAACGCCCCAACTATAAAAGTGGAAGAAATGATATCGGCTCTTCGGGGGGTAGGGAGAATAATAGTAACTGGCGGAGAGCCATTAATGAGAGGGGACTTGATTGAAATCTTGAAATATATCAAAGAGATGCAATTCGAAAACATTTCCTTGGCAACAAATGCTGTATTATTCAACCTTGCCCTTGCAGAGAACCTCGCTCGTCTTGTCGACTATGTTGATGTAACAATAGACGGACCAAGAAGAATACACAACGAGATCCGCGGAGAATACGACGCTGCGGTAAATGGAATTAAAATGCTGTCAAACGCAGGAATTGCTTTTTCTCTCGTTACAGTACTATTCAACAAAAACGTGGAGAGCATTCTCTATGTATGTCAACTTGCCGATACTATAAACGCGACACAACTAAAAATCGTCACACCTATTACCAAAGGAAGGGGCAAGGAAGTTAGCTCAGGACTTCTGAGCTCGGATCAGCTTTTCACCACATTTCAGAAAATCAAGTCCGAAAAAGAAAGAAATGGCTGGAAGATAAGGATAACATTGTCCGACTGGAACAAAGTGGGGGAAGGGCATGCAATCCTAGTATATCCAAACGGCGATGTCGCAGCCTCACCAGTTCCTTCACAAGAAAAATGCGTTTTGCTCCTCGGTAACATTCTGAAGGAAAACATAAAAACTATATGGAGAAAATATCCCTATAAGGAAAACCATCTGAACAAATATCTCGAAGAGACACTATACGTGTGCTGAGACCATTATGATAATGGAAGAAAAGGGCTTGAAACAAAAGGATGTGAAGGTCAAAGGCAGGTTCATTGTTCTTGAAGGAGGACACGGGTCAGGAAAGACAACACAAGCGAAGATGTTGGTCAAATATCTGCAGGACAATCGAGTGAAAGCGCGTTATACAAAAGAACCGTATGGTGACGACCTGATTCCCTTAATGAGCAAGTACTCTGATGACTTGTTAGATTCGCCGGTACTGATGTATCTTTTGGCAGCGAGCAGATGTATTCACGTTAGAGATATAAAGTGCTGGATCGACAATGGTGAATTTGTCGTGTGCGATAGGTACATTCTTTCTAGTTGGGTCTATCAACAGATCCAAGGAATACCACTGAACATGATTAGAAGAGTGAATTCCTTTGTCCTCAAACCGCACACTACTTTCTATATCAATGTACCTTTGAAGGAAAGACTCGTGAGATTGCGGAGAACTCATAGGAACAGGAAAAGTTTCTTTCTTGAAAATGATAAATTGACCAAAGAACAAGAATTGTACAATTGTTTAACCCGTGACTGGAGCGAAAAGCGCTATGGAAGGTTAGTGATCATAAGCGGGGAAGTGAGTGCCACCGAGGTTCATAAGAAAGTCGTGAATTATCTGATCGACGAAATTAAGTAACCATTGTGCTTCTAGAAAATACTGACGAAAGAATCCTCACAACCAAATTAGAAAGCCAATTGAGTCTGATGTCCTATCGATTCGGTCTGCTTCTGTACAAAGCTAAACCAGGATTCGGGACTCTTGGAAACTTCCTTCAGCCAAATTAAATCCTCAATCGCATCTGGTGACTCAACAATTAGTGTGTAATCATAACCCATTTCGTTCAGTACGGCAAACAAGTAAGGGAAAGGCGGCTTACAAATCTTAACGCTAAGATGCTTCTTCTCATTTCCATCCTTATAATCTATTCCACTTGCGTGAAAGTAGAATTTCTTGACCCCCACTTCTTTTTCCAGCCTTGAGAGTACGCTACGAAAATCGTCTGTTTTTCGTGGAAATCCCCCATCCGATCTGGCGAAAATATGCGCCCAATCTATCACAGGAACAGCAGTGTTAGCCAATAATCCATTTACTACAGACAAGACTTCATCTAATGACCCAATTTCAGAGCGCTTGCCTGTTGTCTCTATTCCTATGACAGGCTCCGTAACATCATAAATTCCTTCGGCCATATTGATTGCTTTGTTTATTCCTTTGAGTATTGCTGGCTTGAGTTCTTCAAAACTTCTTCCTCCATAGTACCCTAAATGGCAAACCACCATGGTGTGCAGTCGCGCAGCGAAGTTAATACCTTTAAGAAAATGTCTAATGGAGTTTTGTATTTTTTCTTCATTCAGCCAACTTATGAAAAATGGCATGTGCCCACTCAATCTAATTCTTAGCGTTTCAGCCAGTTTTACTGTCTCTTCTGGGAGATTATCATCAACACCATATGCAAATCCAATTTCATATGCACCTACCGAGTTCTCCTGTAGTTTCTGTAGAAAAGAGTTTATGTCTTTTCCATATATTCTGGCAACTCCGAAAACTGGCATAGCAATGACCCAGTTGATATTCTCACAGAGCAAGTTCTAAAGTTTTTGGACTGGTCCTTTGATGTATCCCTTTTTGGCGTAGCCTTTCAAGCCACAATGCACCAAAAAGATAACAAACTGCAATTCCAACGAAACGCTCGTACCGTTTGAAAAATGATTCGACCTCTCTCCAAGAAACAGGCTCATTGTGAAAGTGAATCAACGATATGGCCTTCTTCAAGGAGATGTCACGTATAGGGTATGCATCAAGTCTCTTCAGACCGTCATACAAGAATATTCGCGATGTCCAATAGCCAATGCCCTTGTTTTCCGTGAGAATCTCAACTATTTCTTCGTTACTTAGTCTTTGCAGTTCGCGCATGTTTAAGTCGTTTGAGACGACGTACTTAGATAGCTTTTTTATGAGCCTCCATTTGTAGCCTACTTTGCACTTGAGCAGATCACTCTTCGATGCTTTCGACAAGGCTTCGGGAGACGGAAAGCTGTAGTAATCTTCCCCATCCACCGTGTCCTTTGTACCAAAGCGGCAGATCAACGTTGAAATAGAGCGGCGAGCTGCGTCAGCGTGCACTAGTTGCCTAATAACAGCTTTTATAAGTGCTTCGAATGGGTCTTGAGATAAATTTGGCTTAAGCCCAAATAACTTATTCACTACCATGAAAAGGTTGGCGTCCTTGGATGCCTTTCTGTAAAAGGGTGTGAGATCCAGGTCAGAGCAGAATACCCCCGTTATATTTTTCTCAAGTTCCTTCTCTTCATCGGTGCTGTAATCTCGAAGAGGTTTCACGACTAAACATGAGGAATGTTCGTCCTCGCTTGAAACGACATATGTTGGAATACGATTACCAGACCCAGTTGTTATTATACACCTCCAGCTTGTTTCTGAAAATAAGTAAGGAAGAGGCATAGACTGGCTTTGCAGCATCACATTATAATAGAGCACAAAATTGAAAGGAGGTCTGACGAAAATCTTGAAAACGCCATCTTCCGCAAGGGATGCATCACTTGATGCAGGTGAGGGTACCGATTTCGTTAGTAACACAGTTTTGTCCCTCCATTTTCAAGTGGCATCGTCAAGTTTTACGTGTCGACTTAAACAATTAAGACTTAGAACTTCTTAACACTTACGATTTTCCAAAAACACTTTTAGCGTTACAGACCCTGTCGGAAATAGCTTTTAGCAGGTTCTAAACATATATTATTACAGTCAGAGCAGATTTGGCTGCAACCTAGGTGTAAAAATAGGAGAATATGGATTGGATAAGCGCTACAACAAACTACATTCTTTGGTTCTTTGGGGAGGGGTAGGAGCCGGACATTACTATCACCTGGATATAAACGGAGACTTTGGAGTATTTGTGACAAATCAGGTTAAAGAGGCGATACGTGTCAGGCAAGAACGACGCAAAGAAAGCAACCGCCGAGCTGTAGTTAAAAGTCTACATGAACGCGGAGTCGAAATAATTGATCAGTTGTCGGGTTTAGACGAGAATGACCTGATTGGGCTCATAGGTGAAATAGTGGCCAACGACTTCGTTGTTAGTCTTGACATTGAGCCCATTCTCCCAAAGTGGCAATATACAGGGACGAGCAAATCCAGTGGAATCGATTTTGTGGGACGGGAAAAACTTGGAGACATGTGGGAACTGACACTATACGAAGCTAAGCATTTGCATGATGAGGCAAGAAATGCAGAAACTGAATGTTACACCTTGATCAGAGCCAAGTTTAGGACAGGAATTGATGAATTTGAGGATGAAAAGACGAAGCTCAACCTAGCTAACGTATTGATACAGCTGGGGAAATTTATACGGTTTGGCGAAGCAAACAAATCAGACATCAGTTTGGCCAAAAAACACAAAGACTTCATTTCATCAAGCCTTAGGAGCGATCGCTATCGCGTGAATGTTGTTGCTTTGGTTGATGCCAAATATTGCAGTGAAACAACTTTTGAACAAAGTGTCTCCCAGATATCAAGCCCGCTGGAAGTGGGCAAGGATCACCTAGTGCTGTTAAATCTAATAAAGGCCGAATCCCTCGAGAAAACAACAAACAAGGTATGTGAAAGTTTTGTGGGAGCCGTTTGACAGACCAACTCTCGGAAAGGGATTGGGTCTTCTAGCAGACGCGTTATTCGAAAGAGACAATGCGAAGCTGTCCACTGCAGCAAAAATCATCGAGTTCATGTGCGATCAACAACATGTATCAAGACGTTCAGAACCAATTCTACGAACAGTATCTGCGTTTGCATTTGAAACCTGTGGAGAATCACCAAGAAGCAAAAGATCCTATCTTAAACTCTTTGACATAACACTTCCTTTGGATGAAGTGTTCGGATCAAAGGAGTTAGCTAAGGAGTTTACTCAATCAATCGCATACTATGGAATGCGCAATCTCGATGGATTCAGGACTTTGGCAGAATCCTTTTTTGAAGAACTAAAGACGCAGGAGAAACATCTAGGTTTTAAACCTGACATTTCAACAAACTCTGATTTTATTGCCTCTCTAGGAATGCTGGATTTACTTCTTACCTATTGCGAGGCATTTGAAGGAAGAGCGAAGCTAAGCAATCTTGCCGTCAAAACTGAGTCATTAGACGAAACGGCGGCAATATCTTCTTCTTGGATTGCCATATTGGCACGCTTAGTTTGCCACATGATGAGTTCCTTAACTGAGAGGAGCATTCTAAACCTTCCTCTTTCAAAGCATACTGAATCCAGACTCGTAAGCCACGGAATAACAGAATTGTGGACTCCTCAAGCTGAAGCAGTAAACAAGGGTTTGCTTCGTGGAAGCAACATAGTCTACTCAACTGGAACTGCTACGGGCAAATCCCTTCTTGCCTATCTGTTAGCAGGAAGCGCGTCTGTCGACAAAAAAGTGATTTACATAGTCCCAACGAGAACCCTTGCAAGTGAGGCATTCAGAGTCCTAACAGACGTGATTGACACCAACCAGAGCCCGATAGCAATTACGACGCGAGAGAGATCTGAGGTTGATGATGCACTTTCTAATTATGCAATTATAATCGCTACTTATGAGAAATTCGACAGCTTGCTGAAACGCAAGAGAATTGCGGAGACTAACATCAAATGTCTAATAGCAGATGAGGTCCACTTTATCTCAAATAGAGAAAGAGGCATTCCACTAGAGTTTACTCTCATGAATATCAAAAGCAAGGTCGGAGCTGATGATCCTCAGATAGTTGCGCTTTCTGCCATGCTTAGTCCAGAAGATGCAGAGCAGATGTCATCGTGGCTACAAGCTTCAAAGATTCGAACAGACTGGAAGCCAGTAGAGCTGGACGAAATGATTTTCTATAGTGGCAACCTCCACCATAAGGGTGGCAATGTAGAGGAAGTTCGACCTCCCGTCAAGTTGCTTCCCGCACAAGAACTGAAGCTGCTTCAGAGAACCGCAATTGCCTCCCGTCTGGTAAGAGACAGCCTCGTGAAAGGAGGCCAATGTATGGTTGTCGTTCAATCAAGAAAGGCTGCAGAGAGAGTAGCCAATGAGATTTCTACATACTTAGATGCATCAAGATCTCTCGATCCTGATTCAAAGGCACTACTATCAATAAAGGAGGAAGAAAGAGAGAGACTCAGAAGCGATATTCGCCATTCTGAACCAGAATTGCCAGTCTGTGCACAAAAGCTAATTCAACTCATGAACAATGGCGTGGCATATCATCATGCTGGCCTTCCAGCAAAATACAGAGAGCTAATAGAACGTGGAGTGAGGGACCAACTTGTGAAGGTTCTTGTCACCACTACCACATTTGAAGTAGGAGTAAACCTGCCTATCAGTTCGGTGATATTCACAGACATCAAGAGAAGAGGCAAAGACATGCCAGTCAGAACTTACAGGAACTTGGCCGGAAGGGCAGGAAGACCTGAATTTGACATCAAAGGAGAATCGATTGTCATAACCTTGACCAAAGAAGAGTTCGAGAGAATTCGTATTCACTACTTCTGCGCAGAAGAAGAACCATTGGAATCTAGCATAAAATACTTCATGCGAAAGCAACCAGTTGCAAGATATACTGTCCAATCGGAGATTCTTGATAGGACAGCTCAACGGGACACAATCAGCCTTGAAGACTTAATGAGCTTTATGAGCCAGTCTTGGTTCTGGGCAAGAGCAAATGAGGATACTAGGATGGAATTAGTGGAAAGGATTAGAACTGAACTCCGCAAGCTTGAAGTCTTTGGCTTTGTCAAACGTGCAGGAAATGCCTATAAAATAACAGACCCTGGAAAAGCGGCTGCTAAAGAAATGCTTTCACCTTTCAGCATGAAGAATCTAATCGACAACGCCAAAAAAGTATTTGACGGAAACTATGATCAGGAATCGCAAACCATTCTGCTACTGTCGCTGGTGGGAATACCTCATGAGGTAGGAGGAAACGATGAAATCGTTAGGCGGGTGGAAACTTCAAGCAAATGCGAGCTTGTTTCTCGTGTCCTAAGCCAGGATCGAAACTTGTGGGAACCCGGGGAGAGAATGCAACTTTGCCCGAAATATGCGACTGTTTTGTACTATTGGATTAGTTCCCTTCCCGCAGAACAAATATTGAAACAAAGTGGCCTCAATCCTACTGCAGATGCAGCTTTGTTTGAAGAACTCTTGCCGAACGATGCGTATTGGGTCCTCGAAACTCTTGCTTCTATCCCTTATCCAACTCTTCCAATGTCAAAGGTACAACGCAACTGTGTCCTGCAATTGGCGACTTGGTGCAAACTCGGTTCGTCCGACAACACAATCATCGAGCTGCTTAGTCTCAGATTGAAACACATGGGGAGGAATACAGCCATCAAGCTTGCGGAATATATGCGGGCAAAGAATAAAAGGCTCGAGCAGCTTACTGAGCCAGACTTCTGTGAACTGTTCCCAAAGAATCAAGAGAGCGCCAGAATCCTGTTTGATGAAATACATCGCACTCTAAAGAAGTAGCAATTTCCAGTTGTTTTTAGCGAAAGGCACCAGATTTGCGAGTATGTGCGCGGCGCGCGCGCGAAACTATGAATAAAATCAACAATACAGTTAAGCTTCGATAATTGTTATAACAGCAAGTTGAATTCAGATAATGCGCGCGCTGCGGAAATAATATATCATATAAAGTCGAACAAAGAGTTAGATGTCAATCCCAGCACAGAAATTTATGGGTTTTTCGAAAGATACATTTAGGTCATGCAATCGAGGTCCAGGCATAAACAAGGCTCGACATTCATTGGAGCTTCTTAGAATTAATTTAGAGCCCTTACTTCAAAAACAATTAAACAGTAGAATCCATGGAATAGTCACTAGAGCAAAAACTCAAGGAACAAATTCTTTTGTTAACTGGTCCACTTTAATGTTTACAAATGCGCCGTTGGCTAAACGCCCTAGTCCTTTTCATGGCAAGCCTCTTAGAGCGCACGAACTTACTCAGCTTTCGGTAAATATCAATAGCCAAGAATTGGCTGCAGGCCTGTGCATAAAAAAAAGGAGTGACATAAGGCGACTCAGGTACGCACTTGAGAAAGAGGCGAATGAAACGCTTTTTGATCAAATAACACGGACACTTGCGGGTCGAGAAATTGCAATCTGGGAGAAGGGAGAATATTGGCTACCAAGGAAACCGAGGTACTATAGTGAAAAAGAACTGAGAATTGAGTTACTCAACCCCAAACTATACTGGATAAACGCGGTGTTCAGAAAAGATCTGCCTATGGTTCCTACGCGCAGAATCATGAATGAGATTTTGGTTGTTTTTAACGAATTATTCAATGTTTACGCTTTATCATTAAATCTTCAATTAATCAAGCAGCCTAAGCCTAAGAGTAGCCCCCCTAAAATTGAACCAACTATATTTGACAAGCCTGAAAAACACATTGACACTGATCAAGACATAATAGATATGACCCAAAAAATGCTGGCAGCGATGGGGCATAAAAAACTACCGAAAAAAGCCACGTCCCCTTCAAGAGATGATAGTTATCGTGTCGCCAGAAAAGCTTTGCCATTAAATGCCAGCCGAAAAATGTTGAAAGGCGATGATGGAAAAGAGCGATCTTTCTATCTCGACGCATATTGTTCGGAAAAAGACTTTCAGAATAGAATCCGACTCTATGATGAGTTTCAGGGCATCTTAGCCAGAATTTCGGAATCCATGGGTGTCCAAAGGGATTTCATTCAAGTAGTCTTGACCAACGCTTTGACAGATGCAAAACGTTCCAATTCAGATTGCGTGCTAGCTAATCTCATGCGCTATGAAACAAACAAGTCTCCATTTTTCTGGCTTTTTGTGATCTCCAGAGAGATCGCTTACATGCGAGAAGGTCGGTTATCTTACAGCCATTTGTGCATATTGAGAGACATTATGATGACCACATTAGCTAAATCCGGTTTCTAATTACTCAGATCGAACCTCTAAGTTAGGGGTTAACGCTGCTTGCTGTTTCTCACAAGTTGGTTGCTTCTTCGATGTATTCAAATCTGAAGCAGTGTGTCCCATTTGTCCTTAAACACATTTATCTGGTTCTTTCCAATGCTGTACCACACACTTCCTGTTGAAGCCGTGTCTTTCTGAATATTTGCTGCGACAAAGTGTGCAGGTACAACATAGAAATCTGGCAGCTTCTCTTTGTAGAGCTTGACAAATACATAGAGAAAATTACTTGGTTTTTTCTGGCAGTCCCTCTCGCCAAGGAGCCAAAAACTGTCTGAGGTCGAGACTCCACAAGTCTTAACCTCTATGGCCGCTGTCGCGCCTGATTTCTCATCAACTGCTACAACATCGAAAGATTTTGTATTGCGTGTTGTTAACAACGCTACATAATCACGTTTAGACAATTCTGCAGCTACAGAGTAAACGCCTGTCATACCTGATATTTGGCGGTTCCCTGTCTTCTTTGGGCTTTTTTGATTACTTTCTGGAATAATTTTTTCCTCCCTTTTGCATTGTTGTACTTTTTCACCGTTTTTGTTTTTAAACTTTTAAACTTTAGATCCAAGTATGAAGAGCGTGCTCTCCGAATATCTGGGTATAGGGTTCCCAAAAAACTAAGCATCCTGCAAAATAGTCCTAGAGAACTGATACAAGTAGGTCTGTGACCATTGATGGCGACCATTCGTAGCCTCTTTGAAAGTTGGGCGCGCGCCCTGCGTATGGGTTTAATTCTAGCTGTGCACAAAAGCAAATTGATTTAAGCATTGTCAGCGTCATGTAAACTACCGAGGAGATATACGGGAACGAGTGTTCTCGAAGAATTGAGCCGGGTGACGTTCTTTTGGAAGCAAATGAGCAGACAGACGAAGACGATTTCATCAATAGTGAGAGAAATGCGGTACAATTCAAAGTAGGCAAAAGTGTTCTCAATCAGTTTATCAAAACTCACAATTATCTGGACTGCGTAATAGAAGCTATTCAGAATGATTTTGATGCTCGGAGCCCTGAGATTTGTTTTTTCTTCAGCGAGAAAGATCTTACGATAATTGGGAAGGGCGAATCGGTTGATGAAGATGGATGGAATCGTCTTACGTATTCTTTAGGTTACAATTCACCACGTGAAAGAAAGATTGGCACTATCGGGAATAAGAATCAAGGTGTGCGGTCTTACCTTCTTTTTGGTGACATGGTTATCTTTCGTTCTGGAGGCAAAAAAATACTCATTACTCCTGACGGAAGTTCACAGAAGCAAAAAGAGGATAATTCAACAAAATCGAAGAAGGGCGTGACAATTACAATCTCCCTGAGAGATTCAGATTCGTCGGAAGGACTGCCCAAATTCTCTATTAACGAGGAACAACAGCTAATTGAAACCCTATCATCTGCACTTCCGGGAATGGTGTCACAACTCCAAATCAAAGGCTGGGAAAAAGTCCTAGAAAAAGTGAAATTTGTGTTTGCGCGATCAAATACATGTATTGAACTAACTCAACAAGTACCATCCATTTCCGATTGCGAAGGATTCACAGAATATCATCGTACAGGAAAGATGGCAGTGTACGCTCTGGACACTTCCAAGCCATGCTTCCTTCATGAGAAGCAGACAAGTCTAGAACAAGTGGAATATGTCGAGACCATTCCTCTCCCTCCAGAACTCATTCACGATAACATTCCAAAGTTCTTTCTGCGTGAAGAGACCAAGGACGTTGCAATCGGGCTTTCTTTCATGTTGAATCAAAGTAGGCCTTCATTGCAGACAGGTCACCTATATTATCCCCTAGAACTAGCCCACGTAAAAACAGGAAATTCTCTCAGTGTCAATGCTCCATTCGAGCTCGACTCATCTAGACAAGGATTAGTCGCAATAGATCAGTTGAACAAAGCCTTGGTTGAGAATGTAGCAGAGCTTGTTGGCCAATTGTTTCGAAAAGTCCTTATTAGAAAGTATGGGCCTCTCGCTTACCGCCTACTATTACCACAGGGTGACGACGGAGACCTTGGTTTCTACAAGCGAGCCATCGCCTCTTTGAAGAAATACAAGGCCATTATCAACAATACATACTCAGACTCAGCGGACTTTTCAGAGGAATTCTTTTGCAAAGAAGATTGCATTCTACCCAGAACCGATGATCTGTACGATTTCATCAAAGACGCTAGAAGAGAAGTATCCCGAACCATCTCAGACCCATTAGTAAAGGCTTTCTTTGTTGAAGACCTAGGGGCGAAGTACTTTGACATCCATGACGTGGCAGCACTATGGTCGAATGACAATCTTTCACCAGCCGAGGAGGGGGCTTGGCACTATCGAAGCCGGGGAACCTTTGCCAAAGCATTTTCTGAAATCAGTGTTCAGCAAAAGTACGCAGATGCGTTTGCATCTCATCAAAACGAGTTATCTCCAGACGAAATTGAGAAAATAAAAAGGAGTGTCAGCACGTTAGATTCGACGCCGCTGACAAATCCCGTGGAAACAAGATTGAATGCTGCAGCGAAAATGCGGTTGTGGTCTCATGACGCTCAAAACGTTCCAAGCCTCGATCTTCATTACATAATCAATTCTCAGACTGCGAATCATCCTTTCTTTATTATTGTTTTGAAGATCCCAGAATTTGAGGTGAACGATTACATACAGCGGGTCTTGGTCCCTGCTGTCAATTCGATGAGGCCTGAGGATAAGATTCGGGCTTCAGTTTTTCTTCTGAAGAATGTGAAGGAGTTATCTGCACAGTCTGTTAGCGCCCTAAAGAACGTGGAGATATTTCGCAGTAGCACTGAATTATGGTCAACCTTCGATCAAATTGTAGATGGGAATACTGCGCTTACGAAGGCCTTTGGAGACAGCATGCTCTATCTCCATCCAACTCTCCTCAATGACGATTTCAGGAAAGTCTTCACATTCAGAAAAAACCCCCATGATGAGGAAATAGAAAAAAGAGTGAACGAGCTATGGCAAAAACGCGGCGCAATTTCACAACAGACCGTATTGGACTTCGAGGAATATCTCAAATCGAGGAAGTTGACTCTTGATCTGAAAGAGAGAATATGCAATCGAGTGTTGACAATTGACACAAAAGGAAGAATCTGGCCGGTTTCAGGATGCTATGAAAGCACTTCAAGACTCAGAGCTCTTTTGGGTCCAGAGGCCCATTACGTAGATTTCTCTAACGATGACCACTTCAAGCGACTTGGAGCGCATGTTCATCCTAGATTCTCCGATATGCTAGACTATATTTTCCAGATGAGAACAACAGGTGGAAAACCGCAGAGTATTGTCAAATTCTATAGAGAATTAGCAGATGCAAAGAAACGAGATGGCGTAACGAATAGTCATGACCAAGACGACATTATACTAATTGGAGAAAGGTTCGTACCACCAAGCAAATTACTCATCCATCCGAACTATCGCAAACATTTCTTCGAGTCTATGTTTTACTGGGACCAGGGGTTGGATTCAGAAGGTTTGACCAAGTCGGCTTTGCTATGCTTGGGCTGTAAAGAACGCCCAGGTCAACAAGAATTTTTGAATTTGCTTCGGTGGATTTCGGACCAAGTGGGTCAAGGAAAACCTCTAACAGATACATGGCGATCAATTGCTCAATGGGCATATCCACAGTTTCCAGCAAGCGGTCTTCCACAAGATGCTACGCCAGATGACAGAATTCTCCTGACTACAAGACGGGATTTTACTTCATTGGAAGCGGCCAAGAATAGCCGGATATTTTACAATGATAGCGAGGAATTTGCGACCGCTTTGGCGGATATCTGTCCTGAGATAGCTTTCTTTGATTGTGGACAGAGGGGGCATAGCTTCTTTCAAAGTTTGGATGTTCCAAAGTTAACTAGTTTTGTTACACATCTTAAAGATTCGATTGGCAAAGAGGAAGAACCATCATCAGACCTTGAACAAATGTTTGAGCGATTGCGTTCTAAAGAGACCATAAATGGAATACAATGCTACATTGAACAGAACCAGCAATTAGTGAAAGCAAGACGGAGTGGTGGAATCGACGAGATCATATCTTTAAAGAAAATGAAGCGGGCTACTGACATCTGCTCTCTTTACGAGTTCAAAGAATTTGAGCGACCTTTGCAGATAACGCGGGGGGCTCGAATCGTTGGAGACACCATCTATGTAAGCTCAGCTCTAGAAGCAAAATCAGTTTCATTGGAAATCTCCAAGGCAGTATCGGAAGAGATTGTGGATTCTAGAGATGCACAGTCATCCGTTACGCTCGCGATAAATGCCTTCTTGACGGGATTGGATGTCAGAAAGTTTCTAGCATCGCAGAACTACTCGTATCAAGAATCTATCGATGTTCCTATCCTAGACCAAAAAGTAGAGTCTGGAGAGGCACAAACCCAACAACCAATCGAAACCAGAATCTTCGTCACTCCGGAAGGTTCCGTAACTGAATCGGAAAAAGACTTTGGAGAGTCGAGCACGACAGAAGCTGAGCCTATCAAAGCCAATTTGAAGGAATCCCATCAAAAGAAGGTGAAGCTGCTTGATGAATTAGAGATTGAGGATCAAAGAAGCGCGGAAAACACAACGCAGCTGAAAGAGGAGGCAAAGGAGGCATTCTTGGGAAAAGATGCCAAACCAATTGATCTTTCTGGCACGTTTAGACCAGGGGTCGAGATAACGGGTGCCGTTGTTTCGTCCCCAAAGTATGTGGTTTACAACGAGAAGAAACCGATTGCGGGGCTCAATTTACACCCTATTCGCGTAGGCAATGAAATCGTTTTAGTGAGTCCAGGATTGGCTGTCCCAGGTGAGAAAGAAGTTCAGAAGTTCCTTGTCCTTCTTCGAAAGATAATCCAATCGATGGGAGGGAACCCCGATACTGTCAAGATAATTGTGACGAATGAGACAACCGAGGCTCGGGAATTATTGCCGAACTATCCCGGCCAAATCGGGTTTAATGTCATGCTTTCGGATAGATCCCCGATCTTTTGGCTGATAATTGTTGCAAGAGAGCTGGCTTCCCTGAAATACAAGCGGCATTTCCCCCATGTCAAAGCTATGGCATTATACATGGAAAGGGCATTGTACAATCTGATTAAGATTGACCCAGAGTTCTTCAATACCGAAAGAAACAGCTTGAAATGATGTTGCGTTAGCGCGTAGCGCGCGCTAATCAAGTACCAGCCAGGATCAATAAGAATTCAAAGACTCTGCCTAAGCTGGTTCTCTTGCCCTTTTTCAGAGATGCAGATGTGAGGCTCGAGAAGGAACTTGATTGGATTTCCAACGCTCAAGAAAGCATTAGAAGAAAGAGCATGCTGTACAATAGACGGTGTAAGCTAGTCTAACAAAGGTAGAATTCATATGGGGTGCAAAAGAAGAATTAGAAAACCTGTTTGTGGAAAGCGCTCGCGCATTAGTGATGATGACAAGGAAGTCTCTTCTGACAAGACAATTTTCACCGACCTTCAAGAGAAAGGGAGGTTACAGTTCTTTTTCCATTCTCCTTCTTCCGAATTGCCGGTGAGAGACGTCCTGAATGAACAAGGGCAAGGGCATAAAACAGAACCTCACATCGAGATAGGAGCTGAAAACTTCATTAACTGCTGCTATCAATCTAACAACATAGTGCCCTTTCTGAAAGGCACAGAAAAATATCTGTTTCTATTTACAACGTGCAAGAGTAAGACATTGAGAGAAAATTATGGTAGACGATTTTATGGTAAACGATTTATCGTAGGCTACATAGCTAAACAGACGCAGTTGCATTTTTCAAAAGCGGGCTCCTGTGCAAATTGCAAGGTGGTGGCGAGATGCGATGGTCGCCATGTAGCCAAAGGAGAAGCAAGAATTTTCAGACTTGAGGATGCTTATCCGCTAGAACTTTTGATTTCCAAAACAAGCAAAAGAAAGAACACGCGTATTAGAAAAATATCAATTAGTGAAACAAAAGAGATCTTGGCGTATTTTAAGAAACCAGACATATTGACTGAGTGCATCAGAGAAATAGAGAGATTGGATGAAAAGAATAGGAAAGAAAATAAGACCTGCAAAGTGTTGCGTGGAAAAGTTTGCAGATTCCAAAAGAATGGTTGCTTGAGGCTTGACATTCCGTGAAAGCAATGTTGCTGCGGGTAGGGATTGACAAAGGAACTGATGGAGCACTAGCCCCGATTTTCGATGACGAATCATTTGAATACATCCCAATATCCGAGGGAGATCCCCACTCAGAAGAAGACAGAACTTATGCGAATTCGGTTGGCAGAGGCGGAAAATCACTGTCGACGTACTTGCCCGAAAGAATCAAACATCGAAAAATGCATTTTGATCCTGAATTTGAGACGTCAACGTATGGTGACCCAACTTCAAAAAGAAAATATCTCTTGAAACTACAAAAAGGCGATATGCTAGTCTTCTATGCTGGTTTGACTCCATTCAGAAATAAAAGGCATCGCGAGGGTTTGTACATAATTGGATATTTCACTGTTGACAAGGTCATCGATTTTAACCGCCTATCAGAGAGTGAGATTGAAAGGTGCCGCAAAATCTATCGCAACAATGCTCATCTGAAGAGAAGTTGGGAAACAGAGTTAGATTTAGTCATAGTCGTTGGAGACAAGAGCAAGAGCGAATTGTTGGACAAAGCTGTTCCTATTAGCAAGACAAAACTCGACAAAAGAGGAAGACCCTACCAGTGTGTCTCATCTGAAACGGAAAAACTGCTTGGAATCTCGGGATCGATCCAGAGGAGCATACCTCCTAGATTTATTGAGAATGAAAAAGCTATATCCAATCTGGAACAGATGCTGGGACCACGATGATTGAGCGTGCGCTAAGCTCGCGCGCAGGGCGTGCTCGATACTAGCATTCAAAACATATGATCCAATTACAAAGGGGCGGTCCATTTCCTCAAGTCTTTATCAAATGTCAGGAGGCCAGGGGAGTAGTTCCTAAGCCGTGCCCGTGTTGATGGGACCAATTCTTAGGCTTCTTGATAAAGAAATTATTTTTAGGATCTTTTTTTGGGGCTTCAGTGAACGTGCCTACGTCCCTTTTTGAGCACTGGATTCGACTTCTTATGGTTGCTAACACTATTTGTTAAAGATAATGCACGCGCGATTTAATCCGCCGATTAATTAACAGTTTTAGTTATCGTAACATTTAAATAGGTGTTTGCAGATGTACTTATTAGGTGAACTGGAAATGCTAACGGAAAGTAAAATATTTGGAAGAAATTGGCCACGATCGATATGCCAGCCGAATATCTACCAACGCCATAGGTGACTAAGATGACTATAATATGCGACGATTGTTACAAAGCCGTTCGAATGTTCAAAGACCCTGTGCCACATAATGAATTGATAAAGATGGTCTATGTTGGGCGAAATGAAATTCCTGATTCACATCATCTATATGTGTATACATTCAAATGTCCAATATGTGGGAAAGTTGATTTCTATGGTCTTCGCGAAGAGTATGGAATAGAGCAATGGGCAAGGCAAACTATGTTCATATGTCCAAAGTGTGGTAAGAGACCTGATATGGAGCACGATGTATGGAAGTTCTACTATGAGTTGCCCTGTGGGCTGGATGACGATACATATCTTTGCAGATGCCCGAAGTGCGAAATAATGTTCACGCCATATAAGCCTCGCCGAGATTGGCAATACTATAACTGGATGAAGAAGTACCTCGAATGGTATTATGCTGGCAAAGTTAGAGAAGCCCAACTATGTTGGTATTGGGAGCCAGATGACCTATTAAAGCAGAAGGTGCAGTTCACTTGAACCGAACAGATGAGTTAGGCTACAACTTTGAGATGTCCAACATTGAGTGTTTGAAGGGCAACGGTTTCGGCAAATACATCAAATACGCTAACCCGTCCAATACGTGGGCTTGGAAACGTAAGAGAGAGATTGGCGTAGATATGGTATTACAACTTGGTGAAGATACATATTACATCGAGGAATCGTTCTGTAGCTACTCGTACAAACTTAGCCAATCGTGGTTTGATCAATGCCGCCGGCCACGGTTCAGAGATTACCCAAACGATGCAACCCATCACCACATCATACTAACCAACCATCCCGAAAATTTCAGCGGGGTTTCTGGTGCTACTATAGTTGGAGATAGTAGTGCAGTAGTAACAGGTGTTACAATGGTTGTTACAGTTAATTGGTTACTACGACTAATACGCAACTACGATACGACTATACTAAGAACAACAAATAATCCAAATGCCTATGATAGACGACTTGAGGAATTGATAGTTAAGCCTCGTGTAGAGGTTAGTCATCCGTGTCAAGTGGATCATCCAGACCACGAGAAGTGGCTAGAACGTCAACTTGAACTAGCCTATAAGTGCGGCGAAAACAGCTAAGGGTTCCACAAAGAGCGCGCGCTAGCTTTGACCACCGGCAGAATCAGCGCAGGGTGCTTATTAGTTCGCGTGCGCTAAGGATTTGAAGAAAAGATTTATGGGTGTCACTATGATACCCTCGTCCTATGAGCGCAAAAGAAGACATGCTTCTGCAAATGGTCAATGACGTGTTCCCAAGTCGTGACGCGTTGATTTCATTCTTGGATAAGAAAATGAATTTTGGATTGCCCAAAAACATGAAGAAGGAAGAGGTAGTTAAGCGTATATTAGAAGAACGTAACGAGCAAGTATTTTGCCAAGCTGTTTTTGAAGATTACTTCGGGCTCGAGGTCAGGATAGGAAACTTGCAGCAAGCATTCGACTTCTACAAAGCGGTATTCTTATTCAGTTTTTTCAATGCGAAAGAATTGTCTCAAATGGCCGAAGAACTCAGCAAACACCAAACCAAGTGGAAGTTCACAAAGAGAAATCGAGAGCTCTTAATTCAAGCTATACTGAATAATGCAGCTTGTGACGAACTCGAGAACTATGTCCGGCAGAGGATCATACATAAGGAAATCCCACGAATTCAATCCAGCAAATTTGGATGGGTTTTGGGGCCGTTGGGACTGCTGAAATCAACCGCCCAAAGCAAATCTTCTGTGACAGAGGATCTAATAAAATTCCTGCTCGCACACGTTGACTATCCTTCGCCCTATTTAGAGATTAGAAAGAGGTTAGAAGGCAAGCTTGAGTTGGAAGTAAACAGACACGATCCATTGCTCAGAGAGAAAATATGTCAACTTCTCTTGGTAAAACTAAGCTATGAGGAAATTCTTCGCGTTTTCAACGAGCTCATAGACGATGATATTGTCAGGATTCAGTCGATTGAGAGATATTGGAATTTCATTGCAACACCGTTCGGAGTTTTTGAGCCTGCCTACAACGGAGAGGACAACCTTGCCAAACTGATTCTTACGAATTGCAAGGAGGATGGGTTACGACCTGTTGTGAAGGGTAATGGCACAATAGAGGATCTTGTGCAGCAAGAGTGCATAGTCGAGTCTCCAAGCAAAGTTCTGACCGAGTATTTCGGTTCCAAACACTATTTGGTCAAGCTTGCAAAACAGATTGGTTTGGTAGGCCTCCGTAAGGTGGAAGACGATGAAACATTCGTCCAATCGATACTTCTGAAACTTGGTTTCGACGTGCCTCATAGGCTCGAAAGCATAGTCAGTCTATCATCTGAATTGGAAAGATTGATGAGGGAAGTTAAGAGTGGCGTTCCACTTACAGAGGGCAGATGGAACGCTGTTTTCAGTTTTTTGGAGAAGATATTGACAGACCTGATATTGTATTATGGAAGCGTTCTGCATGGGAGGAGACTGAAAGAACTGGAGGAAGAGAAGCGTGAAGTGGAGATCAAGAGCTGGCTGGGGAAGACCTTCAAGCTGAGAAAGCCATTTGACTATCTCACTCTCGGAGAGTTGTGCGGTTTGCTGAGAAGCATGAATCGCCATATACAGAGTAACAAGAGGGCTCGAGGAATAATGATTAAGACCTTCGAACGAGCCGCCATCGTCGATGAACTAAGCCTCAAAGAATTGGATTTTGTGACAGGTTGTCGAACCGAACTCACTCGGATTCATCAGAAACATGCAGAAAGGAAATGTGAACCAGCTGAATTCTTGAACAGACTAAATGGGCTTCTAAAAAAATGGATCTCGGGGGCTGGGCTTTCCAGAACCTATCCTCAGGCAATACGACTTAAGGAGCGAGTGACTAATGAATTCGGCGTCACGTACGATACAGTTCTCAACGAAGAAGGCAGTCAGTTCAAGCTGAAAACTGACGCTTCGATAAATGCGGAGGACACATGGTTCATGGTGGCGCGGAATGATAAGTTTCCAATAGAACCCGTTCTCGTGAAGAAATATTGGTAGCGTGCGCTAAGAAGAGTAAGAAGATCTTAAAAGTCACCCCTTAATAATGGGTACGCGAAAGGACCATGCTCGCGCACATGGAATAGATATCGTTGCAATCTTCAATGGGCTCATCCATCATCGAGAACGCGCAGGCTCTGATATACCATTATGCAGCGTTATTTCCTGAATCCAGAGAAAAGGTTGGAATTGTCACAAGGGCCGACTTTCTTAAACTACTTGGCAATCATAAATAAGCGCGCGCGCCATTGGACTTTGTCGTCTACATGTGTAGAAAGTGGGCGGCTATTTTATACATAAATTACTAGTAAAGTATAAATATAGGCGACTAATCTATTCATTTACCGTGATATATATGAGGTATATCGTCGAATTGCCCAATGCAAAGGTCGAGGCAATACAATCTCTGCTAGACAGCGGCAGGTATAAGGACGTCCAAAGCTTCATTCTGACTGCTATCGAAAATCAGTTGTATGTCGAGCAGCAGCCACTTGGAAATTTGGCGCAATCAGACTTTCATCTAGAGCAGACCATTGCTCGAACATCGGACAGTTCGTTGACTCGTCTTTCGCTCGCATCATCTGAGGTAAGGACAGTGGAAGAACCCAAACAAGAGGTATTAGGCGCAGAGACATTATGGGCTCTCTACAATCGTCTCTTCCCCGTCAAGACTGCGTTAAGAGTACTCTTGAATATTGTGAACTCAAGTTCATCAAAAGATGGATACGTTGACTTGACTGGAGTGCAGGATGCTGCTACGCAGGAGGCGGTCTTGCTATTCAAAATACTCTCGCGGATAGACAAGAAGAACAACAGGATGCCCGGTGAAAAGCTCAATGCTGGACTACCGAAGTCTAGGGATCGAGCAAAGGACAGGTTCCGACTTCATTTTGTGGGCTCTATTAATTCAAAGAATCGTTTGGAAGGAGCACCTGCTATTCTACGCTTCGTCAATATCAGAAAGGATGAATCAGGGAAAGCTCAAATAGGATTGACAGAAGCTGGGGCTCGATTTGCAGAATTGGAGAACCCGATATTGGACGAACAAAATTATTCCAGCGCCCTTTCAGCAGAAGAGGCTAGCTTCTACATGCAGCACATTGCCCAGAAGCTTGAAAAGGAATATCGGCTTTGCGTTGTTATGTTGGAAGCCATAGAAGATGATCATAATACTCCGGATGAACTGACCCAAATCATTCAAGGTCGGAGTCCAGACCTTGAGAAAGAGGAAGCGCAGGCGGTGAGGTCCAGTCTAATAAGTAGACTTTCGGAACTCGGTTTGCTGACGAGGAAGCGTAAAGGATTGAACGTGACTTATGCTCTGACTCCTACTGGGCTTGAATTTACTGCGAACCTTGAAAAAACCGTTGGAAACGAGACGCGCTTGGGGAAGACAATGAAATGAAAGAGCCGGCGAGACATCTAGGAAGTGAAAGCATTAGGAATCAGAGGTTAGAGAGATTGAAGGAAATCTGCAAAACATTCTCTCCCGAGAGTTACAGATTGATTGACAACAATCGCCTTGCAGTCTATGTGATTGCTTTGTTGATTGAAAACAACTTGCAGGCTACTCAGGAGTCCATAACCGTTGCTCTTTATCTAATGTTCCCAGAGAAATTCTCACTCGTGGGTTTCAGCGAATATCCGGATGGAGAACGTGTCACTCGAACCCTTCTTCAACTTGGAAAAAAGTATAGAAACTGGGCGATAGGCAATAGACACGTTGGCTATTCGCTCAACGATACCGGAAAGCTGGTGTTCGAGCAGACAAAGAAGCTACTTCACAGTCCTGACATAACCGAAGTCAGGAAGAAAACACCCAAGCAAAGAACAATAGACCCTGATGTCGTAGTGAAAGAGATAGAGCAATCGGCACTGTTCAGAGCTTACAAATCCGATGCACAAAACTGTCCAGACGAATTCTCTATCTGGGAACTTCTGAGAGCTCTACCATACACACCAAAAGGTGCATTGATTGAAAGGCTGAGAAATATGACCGAATCGGCCAAAGCGTCAGGTCGCGACGACATAGTCGATTTTCTTGAATGGGTGAAGGCAAGGTTCTCAAATGTGTTCTTGGAGGAAGGTAGAAAAGAATGACAAAACATGTCCTGAGAACGGATCCAAGATTCCTAAGGCGCCAATTCGAGAAATCAGTTGGCAAAAGCATTCCTAAGATTCTGACCGAACTGATAACCAATTCGGACGACAGTTACAAGAGAATGTCAAAGGAAGAAGACTCTAGAACAGCTAATGAAGATTTCGGAACCAATACAGTCATAGTCGATCATAGAAAAAAAGTAATCAGAGTAGGTGACCAAGCACAAGGTCTGTCAATTAGCGAGATGGAAAGCAAGTTTACAACATATGGTAAAGAATCAGATGACCGACGAATTGGAATGCAGACTCGAAGTCTCTTCGGCAAAGGTTTGAGAGATGTTCTCTTTACTCAAAAGTTTGGAGTTGTCAAATCCATCAAGGATGGTATCAGTTGCATTGCGGAATTCTATTGGGACGACCTGAGACATGAAGGAATGGAACAGCCAATAGTAGAAATCAAGCAAGGGCCAAGAGTTGACAAGAATCTGAGAGCGAATTGGGGGATAGCTGAAAATGGCACGCTTGTAGAATTCAGACTCAGAGATGACGTGCGGCTGCCCCAGCACTCAACTCTGCTTGCAAATATGAGCAATTTCTATATGCTGAGAATGATCAATAGTAACCCAAAGAGAAAGACTACCCTAACCTCTTTTGAGAAGTCTAAAGGAAAAGTTGTAGACCAGTTCCACTACGCTTTCCCTTCCGGTGAAGTAAAACAAAAGAAGAATCTGATTCTGGAATATGAGGGCCAGACCTTCCCAGTGGAATTGGAGTTGTCAATTTCTAAGGAAAGCCTCATCCAAGGAGGACTAGGTTATGAAGAACGTGAAGGTGGTCTGCTCACCATTGATGAAGAAAACAATGTTCTTGACCTTAGCCTGTTCAGTTTCGACAGGGATCCCTCAGCCTATCATCTGTATGGGTTGCTTCGGATAAATGGCGTTGGTGCATTCATAAAAGAAAAGCTCAATGCGAATCCACCTGAAGTCATTCTGAGCGAAGAAAGAGAAGGGTTGGTCACTAATCATCCCTTCTACAGAGCATTAGCCAAACTAATAGATCCGATTCTGGAGCCTTTGGTCAAGGAAGAAAGAAAGCAGACCGGTTCAAGAGGTCAGTTCTCTCAGGAAACTCGGACAAAACACGAGGACGCAATCGAGATTCTTAACAAGATGTATAGAGAGCTTGTTGGCAAGCCAGAAACAGGCGAAGGAATGCACGGTAAGAAAGGCTATGTTCCTGACTTCATTGGTTTCATCCGATCTGAGCTGACGATCACGAAGCAAATTGTAACCCCTCTTGCTTTCTTGGCGAATAGCCAGACTGTTCCTGACGGTTCGGAGATCTGCATCATTAGTGATAACCCGAAGATTACGGTTTCTCCCGAGAAATTCAATCTGGACTATTCAAAAGCCAAAGATGGAGTGGTGACGAAGATACTCCGAATTGTTGGATACGAAAGTGACACTGTTGGAAAGCTGGAGGCAAATGTACTCGATCATAAGGCATCGACTGTAGTATCCGTGATCGATAAGGAGATATTCTACCCTGAGAATGGAATCGAGTTTCATCCCTCAAAAGTGAGAACGCGAGATGGCAAAAAAAGGAAGTTGCACCTCTTTGTGGATGCTGAGAAAATACCTTTGGGCGCATCCATTAGTTTCAAGTGCACTTCACCTAATTTCGTAATTTCTACATCCAGAGTTGAGTTCAACGAAGAAATGAAGGTCACCCCTGATATTGGACACATCTCCATAGGAATCGAAGGTCACGGAATAGGGCAAGAAGCTCTCGTAGAGGCCAAGGTAAATGATGTTACGGCGACAGCGTCAGTATCGGTCGTAAGCAAAAAAGACAGAAAACTCAGAGAGCGAGGCTCCAAGTTCAAACCTCCGGAATTCATGCATATCCCAACCTTAAAGGTGCAGACATGGATAAGACCGGATGATGGGACGATTCTCATCAATCTTTCAGACCCTGTGAACAAAGGATATTTCGGAAATGACATCGAGAGCGCCTATAGTAATTGTGAAACCAAATTGCATTGCCAGATGAGACTTGCAGATTTAGTGTTGGACGAATGTCTAAACGAAATTGTCTCTAATGCATGGGGGAGAACCTTAACGCGGCGGTTTCCCGATAACCCAGAAGTTGATATTAGGCTCTATGTTGCTGAAAAGAAATTCGAGATGGGTCAAATGGTACATGCCGGGTTTGTGGTGACAAGGCATGAAGAGCCACATACTGAGAACAAAGCAATTCAGGAGGAGACTGAAGGAAGCCTTGGTGAGAAAGTAACGGAAGAAGATTCGGAGGAACGGAAGGACAAATTGAGGGAGCCAAATGAACGTAACTTCAGTTGGGTCGTCGACCAGCAGCTTGCTGGATGTGCAGCTCCCCAAGATGATGGTGACTTAACGTTTCTCCGAGAAGAAGGGATCACCATGATAGTGCGTTTGTCTGAAAAGCACAAGGCAAAGGTTAGTCCTGAACAAATAGGAAAAGCAGGTTTAATAGACATACATGAACCTGTGGCTGATGGCACTGCTCCGTCACCCGAGCAAATCGAGGCCATAACTAAGCTTGCGAAAGATGCGCTAGATAAAGGAGACAAAGTCGTCGTGTCTTGTGATGCGGGGAGAGGGAGAACCGGAACAATCCTTACGTGTATTCTCATTCGTCTCGGTTTCGCTCCTGACGGAGCAATCTCTAAAGTGCAAGACGCACGCCATCAGAGCACAGCATGGGAGACTGATGCTCAATACCAGGCGATTCTAGCATACGCTAGAAAGAACAATACCGAGTTCAAGACTCCAAGTGCCATTTAGATACTATCGATCGAACACGCTAGCGCGCGCACCTAGTGGCAAGCCCTTCTAATCACTAGCACATAGTGAGACTAACAGCTTTAAATTCCAACAAAGAGCTTAGTTTTAGTATTGTGTGTGCGTGGGCGCGTGGAGAATGAAATGGAAGCGGCTATAAACGGAAAAGGAATTTTCTATAGCGACCACTTCAAAAAGGGCTATGATTTTGTTCTGGCATGCAACGATGTTCTAGAGTTCTTGGAAGGTGTACCAGAAAACACGGCAACCCTTGTCGTGACGTCTCCACCATATAACATAGGCAAACCATACGAGGAACGCGTGGAATTCAAGAAATATATTGACTGGCAGAAACAAGTCATAGAAAAATGTGTCGGAATACTGAGACCAGAGGGAAGCCTGTGCTGGGAAGTCGGAAACTATGTCGAGGAAAAGGAGGTTTTTCCACTTGATTTATTCTTTTATCATATCTGCAAAAATCTAGGATTGAAACTTAGAAACAGAATCATCTGGCATTTTGAGCACGGTCTTCATGCTAGTCAAAGATTTTCTGGGAGATACGAAACGATATTGTGGTTTACCAGGAGTGACCATTACATCTTTAATCTGGACGCTGTTCGCGTCCCTCAGAAATATAGGGGAAAACATGCTTACAAGGGCCCTAACAGAGGAATGCCGACAAGTAATCCTCTGGGAAAGAATCCTTCTGATATTTGGTCAATTGTGTTACAAGATTGGGAAAACCAGATTTGGGATATTCCCAACGTTAAGTCCAATCATCCTGAAAAAACGATCCATGGTTCTCAATTCCCAATAGAATTGGTTGAGAGGCTTGTTCTAGCTCTCACAAACAAGAGTGACGTAGTTTTCGACCCGTTCGTCGGAGTCGGTTCTTCATTGATCGCGTCAGCCTTGCACGAAAGGAAGGGAATAGGTGTTGACAGAGAGAAAGTCTACACGGATTTGGCTTATGATCGAATCGTTAAGGCTCTGGAAGGCACTTTGAGAAGGCGTCCTTTGGGTATGCCCGTCTGGAAGCCAAAAGGAAACGAAAAAGTTGTCAGGCCTCCCGAAGAATGGCAAACAAAAAGCTTCGGCGAGTTTGTCAAGTGAAATCCAGCCCCTCGAACCTGCCGCGCGCGCTCTATAGACTATGAAATGCCATATTCTCTTCCGGGCAAATTAATTGACGAGTTGATGGTCAGCAAGGAAATGGAAAAGCAAAACACCAAATTACTCGAGAACTTAAAGAGGGCTCTTTAGGCTTAATTGAAAAGTTAAACGAAAACATGCGAACATCCTTCTCTCTCTTTATTCTTTGTTTTGGATAGAAAAGAAAGGATTGATTGAAATCAAAAAAGATGAATATGGAACTCGTTCATACAGATTCAAAAAGTAGATGCCTCTTCCAACGTATCAAGCAAGGTCATATTCACATAGAGCATTCTTCTATCAGTCCTTTTAAGCGAATTTGTCCTAAGGATTGTTGTGGTTTACATGAACCACTATGAAATATCGGAAAAACGAGCCGATATTATAAATATCTTTAGCAATGCTGTGAGCGCCCTTCCATCTGTTGAACTGGCGCGCGCGAAAAGTTATAGCTGAAAAATAGACGAAACAAAAAAAGGGAAACTGGGGTTTAATCATCTTCGTTCGGGTCGTTATCGAATTCTTCCTCTTCGGTTTGTTCGGCATCGTCTGGGTCTTCTTTCCATTCTTCTTCATCCGTCACTTTTTCACTTCCTCTTCAAATAGGTCTTTTCGAAAGTCTTTTCCGAGTATTTCCTCATTTTTTTGGATTGTCACCAGAAGCCGAATTGGTATTTCTATCGGGTGTTCTTTGAAAAACTCTAGCATTTCCTTGTCTCCATAACTCACTATATCGTTGTTTATGCCAACCGCTTGAACGCTCTGGTTTGTCAACGTTTTCATTTTCATCATTATGTCCGTGAACATTTCCTGATTATAGCCTTGTTCGTTCGTGAAGATTTCCCAGATTTCAACCTTGTCCTTGTCTTCTTTGCCTTTGTCGTTGACCCAATACCCCGTAGCTTTTGGAATAATGGTTAATCCGTGGAACATTTCCAGCAAAGATTTCCGTAGATATTCCAAGAGTTGAGCGTCTGGCATTTCCGTCTTGACCACGAAGATTTGTATTCTCATGTCTTTCAACGTCCTTCTAAGTTTGGGATTCCACTAACAAACTCTTGGAATCCTCAAGGTTGAAAGGGAAAATTATTTCCTTCATGGCATTGTCGTATTCAGCTTTGACTCTTGAACTGTCTAGGTAATGTCTAGCAACAACTGAATAGGGTAAGTGTGATGTTATAGCGTCCACATCTTCTGCAATCATGCCGTGTCTTCTGAGCCAATTCGTAGCGAATTTCCTAAGCATTTTAGGCGTTATCTGAACGCCGCTTTTTTCACTTGCCTTAACGAATTCCTTCTGAATGTATCGTGAAGTTAAGGGGAAAAGTTGACTATCAGCTTTTGGCAAAGTGTCAAGATAAGCCTCTACTATGGGTCTAAGGTTTTCCGTGTAAAAGCTAAAGAAGAAATTCTTTTTCGAGAAAGTCTTCATCCATGTATTAATCATGCGGTTGGGTTTATCGAATAACTTCTTTGTGAGCCTCAATAGGTGTTCTGGTCTGATTGCCGAAACTGTTCCTAACTCAAAGAAGAATCGGATTCTATCGTTTTCTATTGCATCATGGAACTTGAGCATTTCTTCGAAACTAGGCGTGGCAATGTTGAAATTGGGCATGGACGCTTTGAACTTGAAATCTTTGAGATAATCAGCTATTCCCAGAAAAGTGAAGAGATGTTTCAAAGCGGCTAAGGTGTTTCTGTACGTGTATGGGTTCTCAATGTTCAAGAAATCTTTGAGTTTCTGCACGAATTGAGGGTCTTCAAGCCACATCTTTAACCCATAAATTTCTTTTAGAAAGTGCTTGGCGATTCGCATGTATTCATAGCGAACCCTCACAGAAACTTTGCCCTTCAAGTATTCCTCAAAAGACGTGAGTAAAACGGTTTCTGGGTTAGGAATTGACCCTTCAATCTTAGCCATAACTAAGCTTTTGAACAATCCTAAGCAAAACTCTTGCGAAGCTGGAATATGTATTGGTGAAGCATCAGCTTGGTAAACAATGTTCTTTTGCTGTGGTTTTTGAGGGGTAGCCGAGACTCGAATGGTGCCGTTCGCCCGAACAGACGCTAATTCTGTTCGTGGGGCGGGATTCGAGCCCGCGACTTCTGGTATCAGGCGCGTTAGCCCTTTTAACTCCAGATTTCTCATCTGGGACAGATTATGAGTCTGGCGCCCTGGCCAGGCTAGGCTACCCCGGCCTCTAAGTTCATTAAAGGAGCGATTATTTAAGAGATTTGGGTCGATTGTTTTGGGCGGTTTGAGCCAATGAGCTTCAAATTTGCGCGCATTTTTCTGCGCTTCTGACACTTTTTGCTCCGTATCCTAACTTGGATGTCCGTTGTTATCTGGCAGATGAAAGACGACTGAAGTTTTTCCGCAAGTCATAAGAACCGAAAGTGTCGATGAACCTATTTGCTTTTCAAAGTCTTGGTTATGTGTTGAGAAGGGGAACTTTAGATGGATGTGACTATTAGAGAGGCAAAGGAATCGGATCTTCAGTTAGTGAGAGAGTACGGCGTTGAGACTGGCTGGGCAAGTCTTTCTGAAAGTGAGAGAGGGGAGCTGGACAAAGACGAATGGGCCAAACATATGGAGGAATTGTTCAAGAAGCTCTTTGACAGAGAGACTCACAGGATATTCGTGGCCGAGAACGAGAGCCAAGTTTTTCTTGGGTACGTTTGGGTTGGAGAAGGCAGCAACATGATGACTGGAAAGAGGCATGGGTTCATCTATGACATATTTGTCGAGAAAGAATTCAGAGGTAAAGGTGTTGGAAGAACACTTTTGGAAAAGGCTGAAAGTTTTTGCCGAGAAAAAGGTTATTCCAGAATCCTGCTCATGGTATCTGTCAGCAACGAAGTTGCCGCAAAACTGTACGGCAAAATGGGTTTCAAGATAGAGCGAGTATACATGGGGAAAGTGCTGGACTAAAGCGGCGCGCTTTAGCTATAGGAATTAAAAAACTCTATTTGCCGACCCTGTTATTGTTTCGAATACCGTATTTTTATGCCTCTCAGAGGGGTTTTTCTGTTTCTCTGAATCTTCTTTTTCAGTTCAGCCTTGCTGCTGTCGTAAAAGTGGTGGTGGTTACGGCAAACTCTGCCTTTTATCTCCAAGAGGAAGTTTTTCACCTCCATTGCATTCTTACTGTGAAAGAATACTGATTCATATTGAGGTTTCATAGGAGATTTATTCAACGGGCGTATCAATCAATGCACGTGAGACTCACATTGATGGTGGTGTAGCTGGTGAATGAAAGCGTCCTTATTGTTGACGACGATGCCGCGGTGAGGAAGACTCTGTCCTCAATTTTGTCTCTTGAGGGATATGTGGTGGAGGCAAAGGAAAATGGGAAGCAGGCTCTTAAGGCTGTAGAGGAGGAGTGTTTCGACGTCGTTTTGATTGACATTCAGCTGCCCGACATTAAAGGAGTGGATCTCCTTCGTAGGCTTAAGGAGAAGCAGCCTAGAATGGTCAGGATAATCGTCACCGGATATCCCTCTGTGGAGAATGCTATTAAGGCATTAAACGAGGGCGCCGACGGTTACGTCTTGAAACCCTTCGATTCACAGCAGCTGCTCGAAACAATAAGAAAACACTTGGACGAGAAGAACGCCGAAAAAATCCGTATTTTTATGGACATGGAAAGGGGCAACAGATTTAATGAACAATTGAAAAAGCCGAAAGGCAGCATCTTCAGAAGCTAATATGTTCCCTAGATTTTCCCAAATCTTGCCTGGACCGTGGAGGGCAGAATTGCCATAGTTGCAAGCCAATAGAATTTCGTCTTGGCTGAAGAGGTCTGCATAGCGGGCGCGAATGTTATTTTTGAAGTTTTTGGGGCTTTTTTCTGATGAGTGTCTCTACTTTGGATTGGTATCCGACGTATGCTATTTGTGCCATTTGTACGAAGAGGCCTGTCTCTAGAATTCCTGGGATGGACTTGAGTTTGTGTTCCAGCTCGGTTGAGTCGTGGACGAGTCCAAAGTTTGCGTCTATGATGACGTTTCCGTTGTCGGTTATGACCGGTCCGACTTTCATTTTTCCTTCTCTCAGAACAGGTTTTCCGCCTATTTCTTTTATTCTGCGCATCACGAGTGAGGCTGCGAAGGGGAGTGTTTCCAGGGGCACTGGGTGGTTGTTTTCTCCTAGGGTTTTGACTTTCTTGTTTTGGTCTGCGATTATTATCAGTTTTTTGGATGCGGAGGCCACGATTTTTTCGCGTGCGAGTGCTCCGCCCATGCCTTTGATGAGGTTTAGTTCTGGGTCTATCTGGTCTGCTCCGTCTATCGTCAAGTCTAGTGTGGGCTGTTCTTCAAGTGTCGTTGCGGGGATTCCGTGTTGGACGGCGAGCATGAAGGCTTGGTATGATGTTGGTACGCCTTGAACGTGCAGTTTTTCTTTTTTTATTCTTTTTCCGATTTCTTCGATGGCGTAGGCTGCTGTGCTTCCGCTGCCTAGGCCGATTTTGAAGCCGTTTTTGACGTTTTTTGTGGCTTCTAGGGCGGCGTTTTTCTTGGCTTTTTCAACCCATTCTTGTTTAAGGTTCAATTTCCATCTGCCCGAGTTTGTCTAGGACTTTTTCGACTTCGGCTCTGATTTCTTCTATTCGTTTTTCTGCTTCCGTTCGTGGGCTGGGTTTTGCTGGTGCCGGTTTTCTCTTCTTCTTGGCTTTCTCTTCCTCGGTGGCTTTTTCTTCTTCAGCCGCTGGGGTTTCGGTGGTCAACGCTTTCGGGGCTATTGTTATTTCTTTTATGGGTTTGATTTCGGTTTTTGTTCGAAGTTCTTCAATTTTCGAGGTAAGGTCGTCGAAGCGTTCGCTGAACAGTTTCATCAGGTCTTGCTGCATGCCTTCCAGCTCGTGCAGGGCCACGACGGATTCGTCTTTGGAAATGGCGTCTTTCACCGTCATCATTCTGGACTTGTACGTTTGCGCGAGTCTTTCTCTTTCTTCTTCCGTTATTTTGCCTTCCGCGTGCGCTTCATAGAGTCGCCTGATGGCGTCGCTTAGAATTTCCCTCTCCAAATCCAATATTCTGAGTTCGTCTTTGGCGTGTGAAGCGTCCTCAGCTGGGACGCTCTTGCTGATTCTGAAGGGGTAACCTCTGAGATCAGCCTGTAATTCCTCTTCCCGAGTTTTCTTCTCCTTTTTTCCCCGCCTGCGCATGGCAAAAACAACGATTAAACAGGCGGCGATGATCACCCCTACCGTGATTATTGCAACAGTTAAGGTGTCATCGAAGAGCAATAACCGCGTCCCTCTTTATCCTCATTGCACCTAATCCATATATAAGTTATCTAAACGCTGGATTCGCTGAAGAACAAGTCGATGCGGAACTTCTTGTGATCACAGAAAGGGTTTTCAAAACGGTTTTGCGGGAGAAAAATCCTCTTTAGTGCTGTGCGGCTTTGTCCGGGTCACGGGGCGAGTATGCCGATGAGTTTGACTCTTTCTAGGTTTTCTTCGCTGTGTGGCGCGCTTGCCATGTCTTCCGTTAAGTCCTTGCCGGCTGCGTGTTGGCCCTGATGATCTCCGTCTAGCCATAGATAATTGTCTGTGACGTCGTACACTTTGCCCTTGTAGGCGATGTACGCGGGTTTGCCGTTTTTTCCGTCGTACTGTTTCAGCTCTTCCAGAGTGAACTTGCGTTGAACGTTCTCCAAGTTGGCACCACACAGTTTTAGACATGATGGGTTATTTGAGGTTTTTGAAGGAGAACGCTGTGGGCATCTTGTTTCCTATTCGGATAGCACTGTGTACTCTTGTTCGTTTTTTACTCCTAGGCCGAGGGATGTTGCATGGCGGATTTGAGGGTAGCTCCACGGGCTGTCCTTGAGTTTGGAGCCTTCGAAGCTTTCGATGATTTTGATGGATTCGACGTCAATGGCGACTCTGTCCCCTGAGGCAAGAATGACATTTGGGTTTCGCACTTCACCGCTGAAGGGCCCTCCCGTTATGAAGCATTTTCTTCCGTCCATGATTATCAGGCTTGGATGCACAACCAAGTTCAGATCGACGAGTTTTTCCTTCAAGTGTCTGAGGTGAAATGCCATTCTTTCGCTCTTTTTTGTGAACCCGAAGCCCAGCTTCAGGCTGAGCGAGAAGTCGGCGCGGAAATGCGTTTTCATGCAGCACGAATACACTATCTTGTCGGCTCGCATGGCTCGTTCTGCCAAGCTAACGTGTTTCAGGTATTTTCCGCCCACGTTGACTTTAACGAATTTTTCTTCGTCAAAAAACGCGATTTCTGCCCCCGTGTCTTTCAGTGCAGAGAGTGCTCCAGTCTTTTCCAGCGCTTTCCGAGTGGCAAGCGCTTGCCAAGAAGATTCTCCCAGAACGACTTTTCCGGCGCCGTGTTCAAAAAGCAGCTCCACAATTGCCTTGAGAAATTCAGGGTCGCTCGAAGCTGGCGGAGGATCGGCACTGTTGAAGTTGGGCTTAAGCAAGACTTGGTCACCCTTGCCTATGACCTTGCTGAAACCGCCAATCTTGTCAACCGCCTTGAGAATGTCTGTCTTCACGTCTCCCGCAGTCGCAACTTTGCTCAAGAGGACTTTGCCGTTCATCGTGAACGGGTTACTGGAAACCTTCCCAATGCCTTCATCGGGCGACATAGTCAAACACCAAGCATAGAAATGCGGCAAGCATGACCTGTGCTTCGACAGTCTCAAGTTTGATAAATCCCTAATAAATGCTTGTGACTGCACCCGAACACACACGTTCGCCTGCGAGTAACCCTGTCCCCGACGCGCTTCGGAACAAATAAAAGGCATTTCTCCAGTTGGCCAAAAGACCATTGACCCAAAACGCTGATTCTTCGCTCCGTTCAAGAGTGTGGAGCCTCGGGCGGGATTTGAACCCGCGACCCCCGCCTTACCAAGGCGGAGCCCCACCAGGCTAGGCTACCGAGGCGCAGACTCTCGTTTGAAAAGGATTCTATGAAATTTAGAGTTTTCTGTCCAATCGCCTTTTTCAGCGTTCTGTCTTCATGGTTCATTCTTTTTGGGCGACGGATCTTAGATCTTTTGCTAAACTCGCAAACGAAAGGTACCGATAATTAACGTCATCGCACAGATCTATTAGGAAACTATCGACGTCGGAAGCGTCGATATAGGGGAATTTTCTGATTACGTTTTTGTGCTCAGCATAAGACGTGTAGTCCTTGTAGAGACATACCATGACAGCATCTCGGCTTAACCCTATACCCCTTTCGAGCAAGAGAATTACGAAGCGGCTCTGGCTCAAACTTTCTTTTACTGCCTCTCTTACCGTTTCGATTCCTCCCGGTGGAAGGTCTTTGAGTTTTAGGAAAATGAGTGCGCAGAGCGTGTATCCCAGTTTCTTGAAGTCGGGTATCATCGTGTATTCGTTCACGACTCCGTCACTCTCCAGCCTTTTAATCATCCTGCTCACCGTCGGCTGGGAAACTCCGATGGCCTTGGCCAATTCTCTGTCGCTTCTTCTGGAATTGGTTATCAACTCCGAGAGAAGAGCTGCCTCAGTGTGTTTCAGGGGCGCTCTCTCAGAGTGAACTTCTGAAACAGTTCTTTGCACATGATGCTTGTGTTGCTTATCATTTTCCATTTTTCATCTTTCCCCCAGACTGTCGTTCAATTAATCATGCATAAATGATCAAATATAACCCTTTAGCATGATCAAAACTGAAGTATGTTATAAACTAAACAAATATAAAAGAAGATGTTGATTCAAGATTGAAGCTTCCCCACTAGGCGGGGGTGTCCGAGTTTGGCCAAAGGAGACAGGCTTAGGAGAACGCCGCTCAGAAATGAAAAAAAGATTTGGATCGGAATAGGCTGCGCTTTGAGAGACCTGTTGCCGTAGGGCTGCATGGGTTCAAACCCCATCCCCCGCACCATCACGTTGATTTTGGAGGGGGAATCGTCGTTTGTGATGTTGAGATTAATATTCTTATTTTCTGAAGATCTGATTGTTCCCGAAGTCGCAAATGTGTTTAGGTTAGCTATACGAGTTGAAATAGAAAGAAGTCGGAAGTTGGCTCTTCCATTTGCGTGCAATGTGCGAAGCCTTGTCGGCAATTTTTTTGGGTATTGTTCCCACTGTCTTACTGAGGGCGATGTTGCTTCTCTTGGTCTTTCAGCATTTTTTGAATCGATTTTCTCAGCGTGGGTATGTTTTCTTTTACGGCTTTCCAGATGGTTTCAGTGTCTATGCCGAAGTGGGCATGGATCAACTTGTCCCTCATGCCTGTAATCTCTCTCCATGGTAGCTCACTGTACTTCTTCTTGATAGATTCGGGAAGTTTTTTCGATGTTTCTCCGATAATTTCGATGCTTCGCACGACGGCGTTCCGTTTTCTTGTCTTTGACAAATTGTTCATGGGTCATGCTGCCAACAAAGTTATCAATATCATCTATCGCGTCCAAGACGTCTTGCAAGTAGTCTCTAGGTCACGGCGTTTCATAGAATGACGACTTCCGCAAGAATGCGCTCGCCAATGTGAGGCTTAAGAGCCTTCTTAGAGACTAGGTCCACTTTGACGCCGAGCAAGTCTGAAAGGTAGTTCTCCAATGCCATGAACTGGAACAGGCCAACGGGTTGCACGAACTCCACTAGGATATCGATATCGCTGCTCCGTTTCTGCTCGCCACGTGCGTAAGAGCCAAAAACACCGATAGTTTTCACCTTGAACTTCTTTCGCAATTCCGCCTTATGCCTCAAAAGCGTGCGCCGGATTATCTCAACGTCCTGCATAATTCGAAGAATAGGATGTGCTGAACCATAAACTTTTTCACTCAAACGGATCTCAGAGCGGATAAGTTGACCTTGAATGCTCTTGTGAATTCAACGACTATGCATTGGAATGTTCATAGATTTCTGGAAAAAGGAAAAAAGAGAGTTTTGTTGGAGACATCGCCACTTGAGAAGGGGTTCGAGGCAATGCTCGGTTCAATTTCAAGGAGGGTTTGGCAGCAATCTGCCAGCGAACGCTACGGGCTCCGTAAAGTATCTCCTGATTCCCAGAGTTCAATTGCTCCGGCGCATGGAGTATATACCTTGTCAAATTCATCGGGATTGCTAATCGTCCGCATAGCTGCGAAGGCACGGATGCGAGTTTGTGGGAAAATTTCGGCCAAGCGATTCGCAGCGCCGAGAAGAGTTGCGCCACGTGTTACTACGTCATCGACCAACAAAATCTCATCTGGCTTGGAGAAACGCTCTTGGACACTCATTGACTCATAGTGCTCAATGGCGGTTGGTCTCTCATTTGGCAAGCTTAATGCAGCCTTGCGAACAGGTTTATGCCGGATAAGGTACGGGGCAACCTCTTTTCCGAGCCCCACTCCGACTAGAGCAGTCGCAATCCGCATTGGGACCCACAGCGTGTTTGGTTGCATCAAAGAACTCTTTGGGGTGGGAATCAGGGTTGTGTTAGGTTGGAAAAATGTGGCAAATTGGAGCGTCGTTCTATTCTGTTGTATTGTCTGCGCTATCCATTGTGACATTAGAATTGGTGGGTCTCCCACAAATCCGTCCTTCTTGAGCGCATACATAACATCCCTTGAGTGCTGCATTCCAGGCGAATTTCCCCGAGGCGCATATGATAAAAGCGAACCAAACTCAAGTCGAAGTAGGTTCATGGCTCATGTAGCTACCTCGAGAATTCTTTCGCGCGACGGTAAAACATCCAGCACTTCTTCTGGATCTGTGAGTTCCATAGCACCATACATTGCCATTTTCTTTGGCCAACTCAATGAAGAGTCATTCATGGTGGAACTCCATATGAAGAGCGGCCGTCCGAGCCTGAGAGCCTCCCACCCTTGGTGCAGAGAACCACTGGCGTCTCCAGCCTCAACAATGATTGAGGCGTTAGAGATTAGTGCCATTGTTCGATTTCGAAGAACGAAATTCTTCGGCTGAATTGGATACCCAATTGGAAATTGGGAAATGACCATGTGATTGTGCATAATTACATCTTGAAGTTGGAAGTTCGCTTTCGGGTAAACGCGGTCCAGAGGCGTTCCAAGAACCGCGATGGTATGTCCTCCCTCTTCAATCGCGGCTTTGTGTGCCGAAGTGTCAATTCCCTCAGCAAGCCCGCTAACAATTATAACTCCACTTCTTGCCAGGGTTCTCGCGATGTCACTAGCCGCTTTAAGACCTTCCGAAGAAGCTTTTCGCGAACCTATTACAGCAGACCTTGGACTTGGCAGCGGATGGGATAGCTTCCCTGCAACATAGAGTTCCTTCGGAGCATATTTCTTTTCCACATCGTTCAGCGGACCTACAAGTTCTTCGAGTGTGCAAGTGTAAGTTTTTGTCCCGCTTGGCGCCAACATCGCTCTTTCCTCAGAAAACACAGCAAACAAATATTCTTTCACAGAATGTTATAACACTATCGGTAAGCGCTCATTGGAAACAGAAAAAAAGAGGGCGTAGCGGGAGACATCGCCACTTGAGAAGGGGTTCAAACCCCATCCCCCGCACCAAAGAAGGACCTTGCAGTAGTCTATGCAACACGAAAGGCTCTAGTCAAGCTGAAAGAGGGTTAATAGAAATCTTTAATCTGCACGGCAACAGAAGACAAAATTGGGATTGGAAATGAGTGAAGAGAGAATCCGTGTTTTCAGAGAAATTGTCATAGTAGTAGTTTTGAGTCTGGTCTTGGTTTCTGCTCTCGGTGTTAAAGCGGTTTATGCTTCATCTGGGCAGGTGACGCTGAGACCGACGGATGATACATTCGCTGATTCTAGCAACCCAGGTTCAAACTATGGCGGACTGGGCTATCTTCAAGTCATGAATTATCAGTCTGCCTATTCGTCTGATACGATGATTATTTGGCTGAGATTCGATTTGTCCTCTATCCCAGAGGGGGCGGTGATTGACGGAGCCACGCTTTCGCTGTATGCATCTCTTGTTGGTGAAACGTACACTGTTCAGGCTTGCTCCTCCTCTAACAACTCTTGGACTGAGTTATCATTGACGAATGGCAACATGCCGAATTATAACACTACTTCAATGGACTCTGTTCTTGTCGCATCTGCAAATCAATGGTACAATTGGACCGTAGTTGATGCTGTTGAAAATGCTTTGAGTGGTAATCCTAAATCGGTTACGATAGTCATGCAAGAACCAAATCCTCATAGCTCTGCAGCGTGGCTTTGGTTCGATTCCAAAGAAAGCCAAGTCTATCCAAGTTTAGGCATAGACTACCGTCCCGAACTGACAATTCATTGGAGTAGTGTCGTGCCAGAATTCCCAACATTCCTTGTCTTACCGTTCTTTATGATGGCAACGCTAATAGGAGTCACACTTTACAAGAAAAAAAGCCATGCCTCACAGAAGCGAGCGCGAAATTCCCATTAGTTTCCACAATCCGGCGTGAGAGTAACCGTTATATTTCCGTCTTTAATAACTTCAGATATGGAAAAGCGTTCTCCCAAGAAAAAATCAAATTCAAAAATGCTTCTGATGTTTGTGGCTATAGCAATTGTCGCAGTAATCATTGTATCTGTCGTTTTTTACAGTTTGTACGCTGGGACATCAAACTCCTTCCAGATAAATGTTCCTGCGAATCACGTGGTGTTGAACTTGGGTACGCAGTATCCAGGCATGATTGACGTTGCCAGTGCATTATTGGGAGTGAATGGAACAGAGCTGACGGTCACGTTCAACTTGAGGGGTGCTGTTTCTAATCTGAGCATTTCGGAGAATGCTCAGTGGAACGTGACGCTAGTTCTGCAGAATGAGACGGACGTTCTGAAGACCTACGAGATCTGCGCGAACTTGAATTCAACTCAGATGACGGGCCAAATCGAGGATGTGGACAGTCAAACAGTGCAAAACTGCACGGTTAATTACAACAAGAACACTCTGACGGTAGTTTCAGTGATAGGCGAGTTGCCAGAAACGAAGACGATTGCGTGGGGCATTGTCACGACCTATGAGCAGTACTCGGCAGGCGAACTGGTTACCAGCGCTTCTGACGTAGCCCCGGACGCGGGCCTTCAACAAACCGTTCTCACAACCTGAAACATTAATAGTTGACGCAAGCTCTCGCCCAGCACGCGCGACTATGGGACAGCGGCTAACTTTCATTCTTTAAGGCTTCGAATTGTTGTCGCATACTTCCCTCGTTGGGTCTGCTGAGGAGTGTGACCGCTGGCGTGGGTGGGAGTGTCAAAGTCGAAGACGCGTGGCTCAACGTGGAAAAAAGGATAATTCTTCTAGAAGAGCGTTCCACAAGTTATTTCTACTAGGACAGGCAGTTGCATAATTTAGAGAAATGGGATGGCTGACGGGGGAAACGCGGAGAACGTTTCAAGGAGAGATACGATCCCCAATATAGATTACATTCCCTCCCGTTACCATCCCTATATGTCTCATATATAATCCGTCCTTATTAGTTTAGCTATTTTCTGATACATATTGTCTCTGTCAAACCGTGGAAGAGAAAGCAAATCAGACATCGCATGCGTCTAGAGACCGCTTGGATATTAGCTTCGTGATGACGCGGAAACTGTTTCCATTGGATGGTTTCAGACTTGACTTTCGTCTGTTTTAATAAGAAAAAAATGGAGGTTGACTCACGCGTGATCCGCGTGGGTTTTCCCGTTTTTTCTAGTCTGTTGGTTGCCTGCTACCGGACAGTTGCAGTCGTCGGGTCGTTGCTCTCTTTGTTATTGTTCTTTCTAGCCGAAAGGACAGCAGCAACAGCAGCACATTGTGTATTCGAATATGGTGTCTTGTGCATTCACGTGGTCAGATGGAATGCCGATTATTGCCACGATCTGGCCTGTGCAAGGTTTGTAACCCGGGTTGGCGAGTGCCGCAATTATCATTGCTGAAACAGTCGGATCTAGCGGTGTGACACCGTTCGAGAAGTACCAGATTGCGTATTGGACCTCCGTCACGCTGCCTTGTTTGTGGTTTAGGATGTAGTTGATTGCGGCCCAGTTTATGTTGGTGAGTACTGGGGTGTCTAGGCTGCAGTAGAAGGTGTTGGTGTGAGGTACGCCTCTTGCCATGATTACCGAGGTGTCGACGCACCAGCCGGGGAATACTCCTTGGAATACGTTGTATCCTCTTTGGAAGTACACTGTGGACGTGAAGTAAGAGTTTACGCCGTCGACGACCGTGAGTGTGCCTGTTGGAGGCGCGTTGTAGCCCCAAGCGTTAGCAGAGCCGACGAAAATCCCTAAAACCACTAGCATGCCGAGGATAGGAATGACTACTTTTACTAATTTCATTTATATCTCTCCTTGAAACTATGCGTTTCCGCACGTTTCTGGGCTATTCCTTGGTTAATAAACTTTGTGACTGCAGTTGCCCTGCAACACTACCTTTCAATCTATGCGCAGTTTGGTCGTGTGCTGATGAGATTTGGCACTGTTTTGACTTGTCGGCCGACGTGTCGAAGTTCAAAAAAGATAAAGGAACTTTGCTCTAAAAGAGCGTTCCACAAGTTATTTCTACTCGAAGATACAGTTCAATAACAGTTATCTGATTGAGAAAGGGATGGCCAGCGGGGAAGTCGCGCGGAGAACGTTTCAAGGAGAGATACGATCTCGCGAGTCGAGTCATAACTTCCCGTTAACAATCCCTGTATGTTTCCTAGGAAAGCGAACTTGTTAGCTTACCTCTTCAGTTATGCACGTTTATGTCATATGAAATTGACGGGCAGAAGTCGAATTTTAATCAAAGCGTGCAAGTAAGAACTCGCGTTTTACAGCGCAAACGCGGTTTTTGATAACTTCAATTTGGAGTGAATTTGGCCGTTTTCAACGAGTTTTGTTTTCGGCGGGATGAAGTTTTCCTCTAGAAAAATGTAACAGTAAGCGATAAATAAGTCATTTATGGGACTACAGTTTAAGGTGTGGAGTGAGAACACCGGAAAGTGATCAAAAAGGAGAGATACTTTAAGAGAAGCTAGACTTGGCAATCGTGTTGACTGCTGATGACATTGTCGTTCTCGGTAGTCGCGGGCCATCTCTCTTTTGGTGACCGATTATGAAACGAAGAACCGTCCTGAAAGCGACAGTTGCGTTGGCCATCCTAGTCAGCTCCTTCTGTTTGTTGACGTTGAGCGTGTTTGCACAGCCGTCGCCTGGATGCATCTTCTATGGTTACGTGAAGATCGGAGGGCAGCCTGCGCCAGACAATGTGAATGTCACAGCGGAGATAGCTGGCACCAGCCTTTCTTGGACGGCGCTGACGATGAATGGGACGTACGGGTGGCCGGCGATGGGGAGCACTTATCTTGGTGGAACAGGGGGAATACCTGGCCAGAACCCGGATGATTCACAGATAGACGGAGGATCAGACGGCGAGTGGATAGTGTTCTTTGTTAACGGAACCATGACGCAGCAGGCCGCTGCCTTCGACACTGGCGGGGCTGTAGAAGTTGATTTGTCAATCACAGGAAATGTGACAGCGACTGAACAGTCGACGCTCACGGTTTCATTAGCGTGCTCGACAGCCTACCAAGGGTATGCAGTAAACGTCACTGGAAAACTTCTGGACGGGTCGGGAAACGGAGTGGAGGGAACAAACCTTTTAGCGGCGTACACTAACGCGAGCGGACAATCGTGGACACACATATCAGTGTTTAACACGACGGTTATGGGCGATTACAGTTTAGAGTGGGTGCCCGGGGGGACGGGAAACTACACGATAAGAGTCAGTTGGGGTGGAGACAGAAATCTGGATGCGGCTGAAGCCTTTATGAACGTCTCTACTGTGCTGCTCGAAGGAAAGTACGTTTTTTCAGTCGTTTCTAATTCAACGATTTCAGACTTGGCTTTCAATTCCACGAAGAACGCATTGTCCTTCACGTTAGATGGTCCTTCTGGAACGACTGGTTTCGCCAATTTTACTGTGGCAAAGGATTTGATTTCGAATCCTGCCGGTATAAAGTTGTTTCTCGACGGCAACCAAATAGACTACATAATCATGTCTACTCCTGATTCGTGGCTTCTGTATTTCAATTATCAACAGAGCAGCCACGGGGTTTCTGTGGATTTGGGTTCGGCAGCTCAGCCGTTCGTCGGAAGTCTGGTTTTCTTTGCATTGGTGTTTGGGACGATAGCTGTAGTGCTGGTTATTTCTTGTTTTGGTTACTTGAAGTTCGCCAGACGGAAGGAAGTCAAGAAGAAATCGGATTAGGATTTCAGATAGACGCGCCGCACTGTCATGCTGCTGGTAAGTTCTGTGCTGGGCAATTTGGTTTTTCTGAGGTAGAATCTTGTTATAGAAAGAAGTAATAGTAAGGATTAAATAACTCCTTGAGAAAGTTGTCCGTAGGTGTAATCACCTAATTAGAAAAAAGAAAAAAGGAAAAAGGAGAGATACGATTGAACAAACAAAGCCTAGTTTTAGTGCTAGTACTCGCGCTATCTTTAGCAATGTTCGCAGGAATATACAGAGCAAACGCAATCGCAGTTCAAAATCCATCGATTAACCCGAATGTGATTCAGTGGACAGCCGGAGGCGCCGCAAACTATGCTAACATGTCCAATTTTCCACAGTTCCTAGCAGCATACATACACGCAGGATCACATGTGTACACAGCAACAACGTTATACATCGACGGCATGGACATTTTCGGCAAAAGCATTGAAGCTTCGGTAACGATCCCTGCATTACAAACTGATACTCAGCACGCGTACGTGTTCACCGACACCGTCAGCGGTGTTCCAGTCGCATTCGCGCAGATAACGAGGATTTATCAGCAGAACGGAACAGACAACGAACGGTTCGATATCTACACGTATCCAGAGGCTGTTTATAACCTTGGCTCAACTCGCACCCCCATCCCACTTGAGCAATACTTCGGATACTATGAAACCACTCTTGGTTACCTTCCAGGCGAATACCCAGGCGACACTGCAACTTACCAGGTGACACTCGGCCACGAGATACCGTTCGGCATTCAAGCCTACCCGTTCGAACCAATGCACCCAGAACCCATCAAAGTGGTAATCAACTGGATAGATTCGAATCTGGGAGGCGATATTCAGGACCGTGTTCCTGATGCGAACGAAATAAGTGGAGCTAACTTGGCAGCGTCGCTCACCATTTACGGCATGGACCAGTATGGCCAACCGCAGACTCAGACTGTCACGATAAGTCCGGGCAATACGATAGTTAAGGTGACGGGTGATTGGTCAACAATATGCAACGTCACCGGCGGAGCCGGCGACACCTACTACCTGTTCACGGAACCTATCACGCCAGGACCGCTGTTCACATACACGTTGCTTATCGATCACATTTCCATAATTCCACAATACTATGACTTTCTAGCCAATCCAACGGCCAGCTACGCAGAGGGTCCTGGAGGCACGATCACACCGGGCACGATGAACGTGACGGTAGCCTTGCTTGACTGTGACAACAACCCAATATACGCAGCCGACTACAACCCATCATCAATAGCCACTTCATACATAACTGTCAACTTCTTCACGAGCGCAGGAACAATCCACCCCTCAGCTAACCTCTTTATCTATGAAGGATATGCGACGGCAACCGCCAATTTGACGGCGGACACTAACGCAAGGACGATAAACGTCACAGCCGTAGCATGGATTCCACCATGCAACACGGGCGCTCACGGAGCCTTCACACTGTTCGCTTGGACACAACTCGTCGAGGACGGTGTGAACACTGCAAACGACTTCTCTTGGGGCATGAGCCCAATAGATGTACTGCAGTGGGGCTACACCAACTCAGCGGGCCAACAGTACGTACTCAACGTCCCGCCAAAGCCATACCTACCTTCTTGGCTGGGTGGTCCAACAGGCACGGAAATCAAGCTTGACGGGCCCATCTACGAGGTGACCATTCCACTCTACCAAGGATGCAACCTAGTATCATGCCCAGTCAGTCCAATACTCAACGGCGGCTACTACACGAACTACCCAACTACGGTTGACACGACAGGAGCAACAACAACCTACAACACGGTGGCAAACAACGGCATACCCATGGATCTTCTCTTCAGCCAAACAGACGCACCAGGCGCAATAGAAGCAGTATGGTGGTACAATCCATCCACGGACGCATCTGCACAAAACGGTATAGTCTCTGCTCCAGGCCAATGGCACGTTTACGTCCCAGGCGTATCTTCTGATCCAACAGCATACTTCAGAGACGGCGTAGGCTATTGGATTAAAGCTGACATAAACTGCACCATAGAAATCAGCGGCGTAGCCATGGAAAACGGTCCATTCACACCATCAACAATTCCGCTCGCGGGCGAAGCATGGAACCTGGTAGGAGTAACCTCAGTCACAGGAATAGCCACAACAGACTACTTAGAGGGAACAATGGGTTCCGCAGGATGCTTGCAAGCCGCAGGACCAATCTGGGAATACAACAATCCGCTGATGACAAACCAGCCAGCATACCTTGGTGGATGGTTCAGAGATCCAGCTACGCTGTACCCAACACAAGCTTTCTGGGTATATAACAAAGTACCAGACACAATTTCCATAGCGCCGTAAGAGCCTAGCATCAGCAACACATCATCCTCCCTTTTTTTGTCGTAAAATTACGAATTGCAATAACGACCAAATCGTCATATTTGAATGTCCGACGGATCGAATGTGAAGAGTAGCTTTGGTTCACTTGACTGCTATTGCCTTAACAATAATGTCACTAGCTAGTAAAGGTAGCCATGTTTTTCTGAATCCAGCGAAAATTCCTGAGCAGCATGTCTCTCTAACAAGATACCCGCGGGAACGTAACAGGTCAGTGATTATTCTCTTGTTGAATTTGTGTAGATGGCCCCAATCCACTCCGAGCTCATCAACAAACCCGCTTTGGGGTATTCTTCCAGTCAAAAATTGAAGTCTGTAGACTATCCACGCGTCATTCGGGACCAAAATAACAAGTTCTCCGTTTTTTTTCAGGATTCTTTTTATTTCCCTCAATAGGTTTGGCGGGTGCGTCATATGCTCTAACAATGCTATACACGTAACCGCGTCAAAGAAGGATTGATTGTAGGGCAATCCCTGATCTGCGTCGTGGATCAAGAAATGCGAATTGTCCTTGTTTCTCATTTTGGCCTGAGCCTTTCTTATTGCATGAGGAGAAATATCTATGGCGAATATCTCTTTGAATTTAGTCTCTGCGAGTGATGCAAACGATCCGTCTCCGCAGCCTATGTCCAAGAGCTTCTCCCCGCCTGTCAATAGATTGAGGACAACTTGATGAGCTGGAGAATCAAAGCGTTGAAGCCTTCGGGAAAGATAAGTCAAAGTGGGAATAGGACTCTTTCTAATATTCTCAATAGTGTAGGCTTCATCGTAGTAATCTTTCTTAGTTTTGCTCATCGTCTCGCCTTCAGACACCGTCAGACTATTGTTGGAATGTTTGTTTTCACGTGTAGTTCTCAAAGTTCAAACAAGCGCTTGTTGCTGGTTCACACGGGCTGTGTTTGAATTATCCTCTATAGTTATGTTACAGATAACTTTTTAGTGTTCATCAAATTCATTCATTCGTTGAGGAAACTCAATTGTCCAGACTTGAGAATGGAACAGGATTGGGAAACAAGAGTTTTCAACATAGATTATCGGAAATCCTCCGCGCGGACACCTTTTACCGCTCCGAGTATGGTGTCTGTTTAATTGGAAAATAATCAATTTTGTCGAAGCAGATTGAAATGTCTGTTAGAAATCTTCTCTCAATAATCGTCGTTAACTACAATGGGGAGAGATTTGTTGAAGATTGCGTTCGATCCATATTGAGCTCAACGTATCCTAACTTTGAGATCATACTGGTAGACAATAATTCAACTGACCAAAGCATAAGGAAATTGGAAGAGTTTCGGAAAGACTCGAGGTTCAAACCTGTTTATCTTACAGAGAATCTTCATTATGCGGGCGGAAATAATGTAGGAATAAGCCATTCGACTGGAGAATACGTTCTTTTTCTAAATTCAGATACAGTTTTGGAAAAGAACTGTTTAGACGAACTCGTTAAAGAGTTTCAATCTGATAACGACACAACTGCGATACAGTGCATCCTGCGCGCTATGGAACAGAATAGAATAATTTCGGATGCTGGGGGAACCATTGACTTTTGCGGTCGATTGATGCCCGTGTCATTGCTCTGGGAGCACAATGCAATAGCTAGAAAAGAAAGAAGGCTCTTCTGGGCTTGTGGCGCTGCATTAGCACTTCGTCGGGAAATTTTGAACAGCGTTGGATGGTTTGATCCTCAATTACCCACTGATGAAGTTGATTTGTGTTGGCGGATTAATCTAGCCCGTGGAAAGATCGTCCTATCCCGAGAAAGTGTCGTGCGACATTTGGGCTCGGCATCTTTTGGAAAGGATCTAACTAAGGAAAGGCTATATCTCGGAGAGCTTGCGAGGCTTCACGACCTTCTCACAAACTGTGATTCAAAAAACATCGCGAAATTCACCCCCTACATTGTCTCTTATTTCATGATAAGTATTGGTTGGGACGTGTTTTTCCGTCGCAGGATGGATATATTGCTCTTCAGACTGAAGGCTCACGTGCAATGTCTCTGGCATTTGAAGCAAATACTTGTGAAACGATCAATTGTTCAGAAATATATACGAAGGCTTTCTGATGCTGAAATAATGAAGTTGATGGTTAAACCAAATCCATATTACTGGTGATACCACGTCGGTTTTAATTGGTCAGGATAATTTGAGGAAGATTCTGAAAGCAGGAAGAATCTGAAAATGCAACAGAAGGACAATTATCTGTTAATTAAATGGTTTCTCCTACTGTATGTCATTTTTGGCGCGATTCTAACTCATATACTTCCTCTCACCGAATTAGCAAAGTCTCTTCTCTCATTACCTGCTTGGCTAATAATGCCATACTTTTTCGGAGAGCTCTTGAAAGCAGCACTTTATCGTTTGAAAATCGATTTTCATGTGGATAAGGGTTCAGCAGTTCTTTCTCTATTTCTTGGCATTTATTTCATCGTCGTCAGTATTTTTCTTCTCGATCTGCTAGGGCTCCAAATTATCTCACAGAATCTAGATTTTATTATCCTGTTTATGGCCTCCCTTTACTTGACATATGGAACACTAAGAAATCACAAGATCAGAGCGGTCGTTTTACCCAGATTTAACATGACGGGCATCCTTGTAATCGCGTTCTGTCTGATGGTTAGTCTAATTCCTGCACTAATAAATAGGTCGGTCTTTGCATTTCCATATGGAACTATCGAAACGATTTCGATTCCTTTTGAACAGTACCAACCGGCGTTGAGGTTCATGGAGCATGGCTACCTTCAGCTCCCCAGAATCTACGATTCTGTGTCGTTAGGTTTCTGTAGTCAACTCTTCAACATAGATCCTCTTTCTTTCATATGGTCCGCCTCTTTCCTTATGATGGCGATATTCACGGTCGGACTGTATCTGCTCGCCTCGAGTTTAAGCAACAGTAAGGTGATTGGGCTACTTGCAGCTTTAGTCGGATCTTTTTTGAACATGAACATCTTCAGAGATATACCCACCCTGTTTAGAGCAAATTTATTCATGTACGTGTTTCTCGCTCCAGCTTTGTTTCTCTGTTTTCAAAATCGTTCAAAAAAAGAATATAAAGCTAAAGATGTCATTTTGACGTTATCGCTTCTTGGGATAATTGCTCTTTTCTTCATATACTTGTTGAACAGCCAAATCTGGCAGTTTCTGGTTCCGGCAAATCTTCAGAACCCTGAAGAATGGGCTTCTCATGTCTGGATTCCAACTGTAACGGTCCTGACAGCACCTGTATTGGCGGGCCTTGTGTATTTTTCCAGATCCAGGCGTGAAAACAGTTTTTTAAGCGATAAAGCTCCACTTTTTGCTTTACTCATTTTTTTCTTTTTGGCCTTGAACGATTCAGAATATATAGCTTTCATTATTTTTATGCTTGCATTCGTTGGAATAGCTTTTCTTCTCAAAAACGGTCGATTTCGTTGGCTGATGTATTTTTTCACGCTTGGTGTTTTAGTTTTCGTTCTTTTCCAAAATTACGTAGTTGCTTTGCCTGTTTCGAATCCTATTTCATCAGTCATTTTTCCGTCGTTTGCTCAGCCCGGAAGTAGCGCCATATCCTTTTCCTCAAGGTTTCAATGGCTTCTACAAATAAACATGACGACTTTTATGGACATATTTCTCTTATTGGGGATAGCTGCAACGCTGGTACTTTCTCGCAAGAGGGAGAACCTTTTGATTATTTCTGTCTTCTCACTTGCTTTGTTTCTGTACTTCTTTCCTGAAACTTATAGTTATAGATTCTACAAAGAAATCACCGTAATCATGGCATCCGTGATAGCAATAGGAATTGCGACCTTGTTTCGCCTCTTTGCTCATCGACGTTGGAGCAAGTATTCGAGAATAATTCTCTCCACTCTCATAATTGCCCTTTTAATTCCCAATCTTGTTATCCCTATTTACCAACGCAGTTATCAATCTCTTCTTGGACAAAGCATGGTCAGCAGCTATGAGTATACAGCAGCAAAGTGGATGAAGAGTAACACGCCTGAAAACACGGTTGTTATAAGCGACTATGTAACTATGGAGCTGTTAGGTCCCCTTTCAAACAAGATGTTACCTGTTCCAAGGAATTATCTAGTTGAAGGGTTGAGTCCAGAAGATCAAGAAGTTGTTTGGAACATAAAAGACATGCTGTCACCTATTCTTTCAACTCAGAACTTGGTGGATGGAAACGGCACGTTTTGGGCTCCATACGAATGGGGACAGGGGGACGCTTCCGTGCTTACGGAACTTGTTCAAGGTGGGCCTGTCAACAATGAATCCCAACAAATTGAGGCAGTTCAGGGAAACTACTCTTCAATCGGGATTGTTCACATGTTCGACACTCCCCAAGATTGGAGTGGCGTGAGCTCCATGAATCTATGGTGGTTTGGCCAAAACACTGGAAGCCACTGGCAGATTGTTCTTGCGGCCCCAAATGATACTAACTGGTTCGCCTTCGACTTCTACGATGACTTTTCAGGATGGCAAAACGTGACGATTAATTTGAGCGATTTCTACGCGGTTGGCTCTCCAAGCCTGAACAACATTTCGTATCTCGCGATAAGAAACGACAATCCTACTTATGAAACATGGCTTCTGGGGGGTTTAAGCCTCAACAAGATAGAATCCTTAAACTTGACTTCTTCGGACGTTCTTTATCTATCACAAAAAATAGACAGTGCAGACGAACGATACGCTCAGTTTACAAATCTGTCGCTCAAAAATGAAACCATTCTGATCATTCTAACCGAGAGAACAGTAGAATGGATTGAACAAGCGGGCATCAGCGAAATATGGTATCCAGCTGCGGGACCAGTAAACCCAAGGTATGTCGAAATTTTTGGAAATTGCAGCGTTCTCGAGTCTGTATACTCAATTCCTGGGGAACTCTACATCTTTAAGGTGAAATGAAAATGAGCGAAGCAAAGAAGGGATTCGAAATCAAACTTTGGCTCAAAAAATATTTGACAGAAATCCGGCGGGATCTACCGTTTTTCATAATCTCAACAATGATTATTATTGTGGGAATCGCCTACGTTTGGACACAACTTCCTCCTTTGCCGCTCTATATTGATGCTTTTATTTCTGCCTCTACTCTGTTGTTCATTTTAGTTATAACGTATTTTCTAGGGAAGGAAAACGCGGAGACACTTTGATACTGACGCTTGAAAGGCCATCGTGTTGGATAAGCTTTCGAATGCTAGAGTCGACTTTGCCTTAGCAGATATCGTGGACACGGCTACGCATTAAGTACCTTCAAATAGTTTTCTGCTGCGCTTTTCCAGCTGAAAAGGCTCAACAGGCTAGTCGGTGGGTAAACTCTTCTCCCATCTAGTCTTTCAAGGAATTCAAGAATTTTGCGAGGACTTGGGCTATTCGAATCGACCAGAATTCCATGTCCTATTCTTTTTCCAATTATCCAACTGTGTGCTGGAATATCCGATAGTATTAAAGGAATGCCAAAGTACGAGGATTCCAAAACGCTTAAGGAAAGACCTTCGTAACACGAGAGCGAAATGAACGCATCAGCTATACTTTGAATTATTGATATTTTCTGGTGTGGTAGTTGACCCAAGAAATGCACATTTCCGAATTCAGATGCTTTCCTTTTCGATTTCGAAAGAAGGTTTCCGGATCCTGCTATGAGCAAGTGTACATCTTGCCTGAAGGAACTGATACTTCTCATTAAATCTATAAGAAGCAAAGGCTGTTTGACCTCGGTGATTCGTCCAGAGTAGAGCAACACCAGCTCATTTTTGGGTATTCGCACAGAGAACTCATTCAAAAGAACCGAGCGAGCTTTCTCCCTGTCAACAGTCAAAAAAGACTCCTGCGTTATTCCATTAGTAACGACAATTGGAACTTTGAGGAAGCCATTCTCTTGAGTTTCTTCTGCAACAGATGGAGAAACTGTGGTGAGGATCGTATTGCGAAAGCTGGATATCTCTCTCAGAAAATGACTCTCAATATTCGACGCAAGAGAATAATATGGTACAAGACGACCTATACCGTGCGTTCTAAACGCTTTTGAGAAGCCAAAGTACGTGCTGTGGAACGTTACTATAAGTTTCTTCACGATACCAAGTTTCTTAGCATTAAACATTAACGGAGAATGCAACCACACCGCATCGTATTCGCCAGCTTTTCTGTATATCTTCTCAGTAATTTGTTGCCAGAAAGGAATCTTGCCGGCCAAGCCATTTAGTTTAAGAAACGCGTCAGAGACACTCATGCCTCCAGCGTGCGGAAATAGAATGTCAACTCTTACGTCCGCCTTGAGAAGCTCAGTCTGTAGTCTGTAGACCGCGTCCGCAATACCTGATCCATAGGGTGGATATTCCTGTGTTACCAAGAGAATTTGCATATCAATGTCCGAGCGTAGCTAATTCTTAAACTTCGAAGGAACGACTATACTTTATATCTATTTTTCCATTGAAGAATAATGCGTTCTTCTCAGAAAATCTATTGATTATTGCTCTCTGTAGAGTCTTTCCATTCTTGTTGCAATTTCATCCCAGCTGTATTTCTTGACCATCAATTCTCTGGCCTTTTGACCCATGATCTTCCTCAGGTTGTCATCCTTCAAAAGCGTCATTATGGCGTCTGCTAGCGCCCTTGCATTTCGCGGTGGCACAAGTAGACCATTCTTCCCATGAGTCACCACGTCTTTAATCCCGGATATATCCGAGCCGATGACAGGCTTCCCGCTCGCCATTGCCTCAAGCAAAGTATACGGCATTCCTTCATTCAAAGAAGGTAGTACGTAAATTGATGATTTGTTCATGAGTTTTGGTATTTCTGAGCGAGCGACTCGGCCCAAGAAATGCACGTTTCTCCGAAGGTCATTTTCCATTATTAGTTTGCTTATCTTTGAAATAAGAGGCCCCTCGCCAGTCATCGTCAGTTTTACAGGTGGGCCTCCTTCTTTCTTGATAAGTTTCATTGCTTCTATCAAATATTCGAGTCCTTTTTGCTGGACAAATCTTCCACACCATAAGAGCGTGCCGGCTTCTTCGACTCCTGAAGGGCGGAACTCGTTCACATTCACACCATTGGGGATTATGCGAATTTTTTGAGGGGGACAGCCGTACCTTAGGACTTTCTGGGCATCGCCAACTGTCAAGCAAACTACCTTATTTGCGCTGTGGAATGCAGACTGCCCGAGCACGGAGTTGTAAACTTCTTGAAGCATGTTGAAGAAAAAGCCTCTTTCTCCGATCACACCGTGAACTTGCAAAATACCTTTTCGGTGAGTTTTGCTTGCGATCTTGGCAGCCTGAAAACTTGTCAGAAAGGGAAGGCAGTTTATATGAATAATGTCTGGATCTATTTCTTTAGTTAGTTGCCCAAACGAAAGAAGAAGAGGAAATTCCGTTACAAAATGTGGTATTGAAATGCTGAATCCTGGTGCAGAATAACAATGAATGTTCTTCTCTTCGAGGCAACGTGCCTCCTCAGAAAACCAGCTTCCCAGTGCTTTTCTGGAAAACCCAACTACGACAACATCGTTCCCCCTTTTTGACAGATGCCCTGCTAACGTGTCAGAGATGACGCCTGAGAACCCGAAATATGGTATAACAAACATGATTTTCATAAATGTCTTATATCCAGGTGATATACTGGGAGAACAGGGATAAGCTCTTACCTTTATTCTCGCGCTTTTTCTTGCGCGCCCTTTTGACTATGCTCAAGTTGGTATGCTGGCGTGACGTATATGAGGTCATTCTTTTTCATTCCTGACAGAATTGATCTGTCAGAAACAGTTCTGTTTGATTGGATTATTGAATGTTGGATAAGAGTGTCTTTCAGGTTTCTTATGTTCCATAGAACGACACTTAGGAATTTGATTGCGAGGTTTTGAAATTTTGTTTCACCCATCGCAATGTTTGCCACGTTGCTTTTGAAACAGCCAAGGACTCTTGAAACGAAAAGCAGCACAGCGCTTTCTAAAAAGAGTTGCGTAGCGCGTTCTTACACCGATCATCCTTTGTCTCTGCGAAACGCCTTTGCGTACAAATAAGCTTCCCTCTCGCGTGCCATAACGAGCGGAACAGAATAATAGAACACTCGATACCCATTCCTTCTCAGTTGATTTGCAACTAGGTGAAGCTCTTTCGGAAAATGATATGACGCCACTAGTAGATCAGGTCGATATCTACGGAGTACCTCTTGTGCTCCTCTAATTACGGAGAGTTCGTTTCCCTCGGTATCTATCTTAATGAGATCTACGTGGTCGAGTCCTACAGTCTCCACGAGACTGTCGAGTGTTTGTGTTTTAACCTGAATGTCGGTCTTCTGCGAAGTTATTTTTGATCTGCCCCCTCCGTATCCTGTTCTATCCAAGAACATCTGACGATTAGCGTCTCCAAGCGCCACGTTATACGCCGCAACTTTCTTGTCCACTTGATTGATCTTGATGTTAAGAACTAGAAATCGGAAGTTTGTGGGATCAGGCTCAACTGCGATGATCATCTTGACGTTTTTCGCGATTTTCAACGTAAAGAAACCCATGTGCGCACCGACATCTATCACTATGTCGTCGGTTTTTGGCTTGTATGGGTAATAGACATCCCTCAGCCATACGTCGTCAAAAGAGGGATCCTCTTTAAGCGGAAAGACAATCGTAAGACCATCATAGAAAGCCAAGCGATTTCCGTCTCTAATGAATCCATGGGGAAGACCCCTAATAAGATAAAAAGCATCCAGAATTTTCGCTTTATTCTTAGTCATAGCATAGGCGCCCATCATTATGAATAGAACTGGATATGTTATTATTCGATGGGCAAAAGCCCTTGATGACGTTCTCATCAGCGCTTCCTGCGACGACGCAATTGTGCATTTCGATAGCACATACATAAGTCCTTCTTCTTCAGCGCTCGTTCTGCATTGTCGTGATCGACAAATACCGTATGAAACCGCAGTCGTTCGCCCACTCACTGGCCGTTCTGTTGCCCCAGCTTTGCGCGATTCTGCTTATCTTTTGGGCCAGCGGGACTCCTATCTGTCGCGCCCATAATTCAACCTTGCTTTCCATAGCTTCCAACAGCTTCTCCACTATCGAACTAAGCGCATTGGCCAACACTGTGCTACGCACGCTCTTGGTCACCCTCAGCACCAACCAAATAAGTCCTCGCTCAACCCTACTCAAAACCCTGAAAAAAACACGTTGACGAATAGCCAGCAACCTCAATTTTGCTAGCTCCTCCAACCCGAAACCAGAATAGCCCCCAAGCTTTCTAAAAAGTGAAACCTTCATAGCTCAACACAGGCATAGTGAAAATAGCTGCCTACTTAAGGCTTCTCGAGAACTGTTCTAGAAGAAAAATCAACCTCCAAAACGAAGGTGTTCATTTCCCAATTCAAAGCCTCGTCTGTGAATCATGAGAGACGACAACACGCTCTGGTGTGGATCCATCAACCTGAAATCTAACAGTTTCTCGGGCTGGAACCAGATCAGCGGCGCAACATCTTCAGCACCAATACTGGCAAGCTAGTACACGATATCAAAAAAGACATCGTTCTTGCAACGAAATATTATGACCCGTAGCATTCTTGCTTTTCCCCACTCAAAAACTGTATCGAGCCAAAGCGCGGAAGGCGTTTAAAACAGAGCTTTTTGCCTTATCCTTCTTACTATTCGAGTGCAAAGCATTTTCGAGATGGAACCTTGTTACCAAAAGCATAAATGCAGCGGCATTCGATAGAAAAGGTCCAACCATTAGGGGGAGGAAGTCATGAAACGTTGCATGCTGCTCTTTATGCTTCTAATGGCTGTGATCCCAGTTTGCATGGCCATGAGTACACGAACTTCTTCGAAGAATACTTTTGAACAATCAAAGAGCTTGGTTAAACAAGGTTGTGTCCAATCTGAGACAGCAGCTCTGTCAAGCACTCCAAACCAGCTGCCTGACTCGTATGTCAGTATCGGACCCATGCAACAAGGATCTGTGGAAGTCTTCATGTCTTTCGCAATTAGGAATGCTAGCGAGCTCCTGGAGTTCATCGCTAACTCGCAAAGGCAGCCGAAGGGTAAGGGCGCGGTCCTCGATGCGACTCAGTTCGAAGAAGGCTACGCGCCCAGCATTACAGATTATCAGGGCGTTGCAACGTCTGTAGAAGCTGAAAATCTGTCGATAACCCAAACATGGCCCAACAGGCTCTTACTCGCTGCCACGGGATCAGTAAGCAACGTGGAAAATGCATTCCACGTCACGATCGATCTCTATCAATATCAGAACATCACTTTCTATAAGAGTGTAGGATCTGTGCCGGTTCCTGCAGGGCTGAGCGCTGCAGGTGTACAGGGAATCGAGATAAACAGCTTTCCCATACAGCCCTTCATCGCAGGCGCCTCGAACCCAGATCCATTTTCCATCGCAAGCAATCGATCTCCTACTGATCTTCGAACAGCGTATGGCACTTACTATCCAATACAAAACGGATGGACCGGCTCAGGCTACACAATAGGGATAGTCGACGCCTACGGAGACTCTTCGATTGCCACCGATGTAAGCAATTTTGACAGCCTTTATGGTCTCCCCAGCCTCACTCTAACAACTGCCGGCACAGGAGGTTCAACAACCTCCAACTGGCCACTTGAAACAGCATTGGACGTTGAGTGGGCCCATGCAATGGCACCTGGAGCAGCAATAAGACTCCAACTCTCTCCAGACACTTCTGGTGGAAACTTGTTTGGTGCTGTCAACACACTCGTAGGGCTTGCCAATCCTCCCAACGTGATTTCCCTGAGCTGGGGAGGGCCAGAGAGCATCCTCGATCCAATTCTCTATTCGGGCATCTTCAGCACGGCTGCATCTGAAGGAATTAACGTTTACGTTGCGACAGGCGATAACGGCGCCTATAATGGTGGATCAAGCCTGTCAATCAACTATCCTGCGTCCGATCCCAACGTAATCGCCGTGGGAGGAACAGTACCCTTTTACAACACAGTGCAAGGGACAAACGAGTACTACGAGTACGGTTGGAGTGACAGCGGCGGAGGATATTCAGGACTTTTTGCGGAACCCAGCTACCAGTCAAGCGCTGGCATTCCCGATCCGAGCAATTCAAGAGCAATCCCAGACGTATCTCTTGAATCTTACCCTGGAGTTGATGTCTACCTTAATAGCGGTCTATATTCGGGGGTTTATGGCACAAGCTTGTCAGCCCCTCTCATGGCAGGTATAGACGCAGTAGGTCTCAAAGGAGGGTGGAGTCTTAATGACAACTTGCTATATAGTATGTACACATCAACGTCAAAATACAATATTGCATTCCATGATGTTTACCTCGATTGCTACCCTGGATCAAACAACGGTTACTACTATGCTCAATACGGTTGGGATCCAGTTACAGGACTAGGCTCCATAAACTTCTTCAATTTCGCCAACATTTATTCCGTGTCAGGCGGAGTAACGATCACGAGTGAATCGCTGTCCCCTTCAATCATTAGTCCCGGACAGACCTTCACCCTAACCTACACAATTGACAATCCAAACCCAACCTATTCTCTGATCCAAATTGGCCTCGGGGCTAGCATCCGCCTAGACGGTTCGACGAATGCAATAAGCGACACCTCTAATGACATATACTTAACCTTCCTCCCAGGCGGCGTGAGCACTCAAACTAGACAATTCACAACATCGCCTTCGCTGACTTTAGGATCATATGACGTGCTCTGGGGAATCTGGATGGGCCCGCCTGGCCAAGGCAATTACCTCTACTATACCGGCTGGCTATCTAACCAGCTTCAAGTACGTCCCCCTCCACCAGTCCTGTCTAATGGCTATGTCACGCCCGGTTCAGGCGACACGTATACGGTATTCGGCTACTACGTGACTTACTATGACAGTTATGGCAACGCTCCGACGCAAAAACAAGTTTGCATTGATGGTACTGCATGGTATAATATGGGCTTGTTTAGTGGTTCACCCTCCAACGGAGTATACAGCTGTCTATTAACCCTGGCCGCAGGTAATCACAATTATTATTTTCAGTTCAGCGATGGCGTAAACTCGCCTGTCAATCTTCCCGCCTCAGGTACTTACAGCGGCCCAACGGTAGCTCAATGGGATTTCACCTTGACTCCTTCTCCTTCTTCCAGGACCGTGACTGCTGGAGCTTCAACAGCATATTCAATTGCAGTAACACTATCAAGCGGCTCATCTCTTCAGTCGGTTTCTTTGAGTTGTTCTCCGTCGATTTCCGGTGTCTCCTATTCGTTTAGCCCGTCCTCGGGCAATCCGACGTTCAGTTCAACTTTGACTGTGCAGACGAGTTCGAGTACGCCTGCGAACACGTACACGTTGACCATCACTGGTAATGGTGGTGGGCAGATTCACACGACTACCGTTCAGCTTATTGTCAATCCCACTCTCTCTGTATCGATTTTGCCTTCTTCCGCAGTGATGGATGCTGGGCAGTCTCAACTCTTCAATTCAGTCATTACGGGCGGTACTTTACCGTACACCTATCTGTGGTATCTCAACGGCTCTGCCGTTTCTGGTGCAGTTAACCCGTCATGGACGCTCACACCATCCAGTGCTGGTTCCAATTCGGTGTACCTAGAAGTCACTGATTCAGTTGGCGCTGTTGGAATATCGAATACCGCGAACATCTTGGTAAACGCGGTGCCTACTGTTTCTATCTCGCCTACATCGCTCATTATGGACGTTGGTCAGTTCCAAGCATTCAATTCAAGCGTCTCTTATGGCACTCCTGCCTACTCATACCAGTGGTGCATTAACGGCACGCAGTTTTCAGGGGCTACAACCGCGAGTTGGAATTTCACACCATCTTCCGCAGGTTCTTGGATGGTATATCTCAACATAACAGACAGCGTGGGCATAATCGCAATGTCCAACACGGTCTCTGTTACAGCCAACCCCTTGCCTTCTGTGATTGTATCGCCCACTTCAGCCACATTGACTGTCGGTCAGCCCTTAAACTTCAATTCTAGTGTTTCTGGTGGGACTCCTTCGTATTCGTACCAATGGTGCCTTAACGGATCGGCTGTTTCAGGAGCGACGGGTTCAACCTGGACTTTCAATCAGTCATCGGCCAATTCTTACTGGGTTTGTCTCAACGTTACTGACAACGTTGGCGCAACTGCCACGTCCAACACAGCAAACGTCACCGTAACCACGATGTTTTCTGTGTACATTTCGCCTACCTCGGCTACATTAGACGTAAATCAATCACTGCCGTTAACGTCCGCAGTTTCGGGCGGATCGCCTCCTTATTCCTACCAATGGTATCTAGATGATGTTGCTATTTCGAGCGCTAACGAATCCACTTGGACTTTAATGCCCAATTCTTCAGGCTCGTATAACGTCTACGTCAACGTAACGGATGAAACGGGCTCCCAGACAAAATCTAACGTTGTTAATGTTACAGTCAATCCGACACTAACCGTTTCTATTTCACCTAGTTCCGTCGCTTTGAACCTTGGTCAGTCTCAAGTGTTCAATTCAAGCGCTGCTAACGGCACTTTTCCCTACTCCTACCAATGGTATTTGAACAGCACTTTGGTTTCCGGTGCAAATTCCAGTAGCTGGGCTTTCACGCCTGCATCAACAGGCACCTACGAGGTCTATGTTCAGGTTTCAGACACCGTTGGGGGTCAGGCAATTTCAAACTCGTCGATTGTCACGGTGCAATCCGTGCCCAGCTACCTCGTTGTTCGTGGATTGGACAACCGAACATATTACACGATTTATCAAACTTCCAGCAACTCTTGGAGCAGTTGGTACGCCCTGCCAGGAGCCACTTGTGACAGCCCTGCAGCTGTCATGTTCCAAGGCCAACTCTGCATCGTTGTCCGCGGCATGGACGGCAACACATTGTGGTACGGAAGCCTGACAAATCCATCAGACCCAACGAGTTTTTCCGGCTGGAACCTACTTGACGGTGCGACAAACTCGGCCCCCGCACTGACTTCGAACGGTACAATTATGTGCCTGGTAGTTCGAGGACTGGACAACCGAATTTACTGCCGAACCTACAACGGATCCTGGGGTCCTTGGCAGGCTGTTCAGACAGGCGCGACTTGTGACAGCCCTGCGGTAGCGATGCTTGGAAACAACCTGCATATCGTTGTTCGCGGGATGGACGGCAGCAGCCTCTGGGACGCCATAGCCAGTTGCGACGGAACGGTTATCAGGGGCTGGAACGAGCTTTCAGGCGCCACACCTTCAAAGCCTGTTGTCATATGCACCGGCGTATACAGCCAGTGCCTCATCGTCCGCGGAATGGACAACACGACCTACTACAATAGCTATGCTGGTTCCACCGATTCTTGGGCTGATTGGAATGCTGTACCGACCGGAACGACTATCGATGCTCCTGCAGCCACAATAATGGGGAACACTCTTTGGATTGTTGTCCGGGGCTCAGACGGCAACACGCTCTGGATTGGAGAAATCAACCTGGAAGCTAACAGCTTCTTGGGCTGGAGCCTAATCAGCGGCGCGACATCCTCAGCGCCAACGCTAACCAGCTAACCCCAGTTTTTGTTTTGAAGCGGAAATCTGAGGTCTTCAATCCTAAACTGCGGGCTAATTCCCCGCGCGCGCCGCGCGCCCAACCCTCACCGCATCGCAAACGTCCAACAGCCTATACCTAACAGTCAGGGAAGGCGACAGCAGAATATACGTTAACACTTGGAACGGCGCAAGCTGGCTGGGCTGGAGCGCATTGCCAACTGGAACCACCATCGATGGCCCGGGAGCCACAATAGCGGGAGATCAGCTCTGCTTCGTCGTCATCGGAATGGACGGAACATCCATGTGGCAAGGCTCACTAGATCTCACTATAAGCAACTTTTCAGGCTGGACGCTGCTAAGCGGCGCAACATCCTCCAAACCAACACTCACAGGCTAGGAGTGGTGCCGAGCATTCTTCCTTGATTTAATGCGATACACTCAGGAACCCTAATTCCTCCCTGTCAGTGCCCTTAAAGAATACGCACGCGTTTTCACGAGTTCTCGACAAAAGAGCGCGCGCCAAGGAGACTGCCCTCATCAATGCGCTGAAGAACCAGCCTTGTATGCTGGCGAAATATATATGAAATCGTTCTTCTTCATTGCAGACAGAATCATCCTATCTCCAACAATTCTGGTTGATTGGATCCGAGCGTGTTGAGCAAAAGTATCCTTGAGATTCCGAAGATTCCACGAAATAGCACTGAGGAATTTTACTGCAATGTCAGGAAAGTTGTTTTTCCCCATTACAATGAACGCGACGTTGTCCTTGAAGGAACCTAAAGCTTTTGAAACGAAAAGGAGCACTGCTCCCTCAATCGCACTCCTCGCAATGAAAAGAAAGGTTATCAAGAGATTGATTGGACAGCCATAGTTCTTGAGCTGCATCCTTATAGTATTTCTCAATCCAAGATACAATCTATCGGCGCTCAGTCTTTTTCTAGTCCCCTCCATCTTATGGTAAACTACGGCCTCCGGAACGGTTCTGATTCGGTGTCCGAGAAGTCTTGCTCTCCAAATCAGATCCAGCTCTTCAGCTCCAAAGTAGAAAGCAGGATCAAAACCTCCTGTCGCATGCAGCACATCAGTTCGCACTAACATTCCAGAGCCTGAAGCAAAAAACGGTTCAACTCCCACCACCCGGTTGGGTTTCGGTATTCCAAAAATGTTCGAGGTCAAACCCATCTCCAGAGTCTTTGCTCTATCGCTATATGAAACTATTCTGGGCTGGAAAATTGAACACTGATAATCTTGCGCTGCGGCAACTGCCAGTCTCTCTATAGCCTCTGACTCAACTTCCGTGTCATTGTCGAGAAAAAGTACAAACTTGCTGTCCTCTGCGCAGTTTCTGAAGCCTATGTTACGTTGTTCAGCAACTCCAACATCAGAGTCAAGCTGGACGAGACGCACCGAGTCTTTGAACCTCTCATTAAGGATTCTCCCCAGGTCTCTGGACATGCAATCGACAACGACTATCTCAGGCTTTGAGTTTCGAGATCTCAATACAGATTCGACACAGTTTAAAATCAAACCCTGATCCTTGAAGCTTGTTATGACAACCGTTATTCCAAGCGGACTGCGTGCGGAATAGCTCTTATCATAGCTTGGCAAGATGTCACGCTTTAGCAGTATTCGAATACGCCTGTGCGAAATGAAACCCTAGTGATTGTTTCGCTGGCGGGCTGCAAGTCTCGATATTGCGTACAACGTTATGGCTGTTGACAACGCAAAGAAACCTATCATCACGAAGCCTAATGCTGCCAGAGCTATGTTTGTGACGATGTAATGCTGCGTTCCGTAGATTTGCAGAGTCCAAACTCCAAACACTGTGCCGATGGCTAAGAGCAAGATTCCTGGCAACCCCAGCAGTTTCAACGGCTTTTCCTCGATGACGAGTTTCGTTATTGATCCCACCACGTTGAATCCGTGCTTGACGGGATTGTGTTTGGAGGTCTTGGTCCCATTGTCGTAGCTGCATGAGGCTGAGACTTCGCAGACTCTGAATCCTTGCTTTCGAGCGTCAATCAGGATTTCGGCGCTGACTCCCATTCCTTTTTCGAGCAGGACCAGATTTTCCAGTGCTTTTCGATTGTAGGCTCGAAAACCGCTCTGTGCGTCTTGAACTGCTTTTTTGGCTCCGTTGTTTGTGAGTTTCGTGATGAACCTTATGCCGACGCGCCTGTACCATGGCATCGCGCTTGCTGGATGGCTCGCACAGAAGCGAGAACCTATAACAACGTCCGCGACCTCGTCAACGATTGGTTTGATGACCTCCTCAATCTCGTCAGGTTCATGCTGTCCGTCTCCATCCAAAGTAACTAGAATGTCAGCGCCTACTTCACGAGCCCGTCCGAAAAGTGTCTGAATTGCCGCGCCATAGCCGAGGTTCCGCTGATGCCTCAGAACTTCCGCCCCGAGGCGCGAAGCAATCTGGCCAGTCAAATCGGTTGAACCGTCGTCACAGACAATGACCTGGTCCGCATGCTCCATGGCCTTCAGCACAACTCTACCAATCATTTTCTCCTCATTGTAAGCTGGAATACCGACGACGACAAGAGGCTTCAACCTCGCACGCGCGCTTATGCTCTCCATCTATCGATCACCCGTGCGGTTCTCAAACGTGTGGCCAACCCGAGTTATAGCAAGATATTGTATGAAACCAGGGTCGTGCGCCCATTCGCTTGCATTCACGTTGCCCCATTTCTGAGCAATTCTGCTTATCTTTTCGGCGAGCGGTGCTCCAATCAGTTTTATCCGTCTGCTAACCGTGTTTTCCATGGCATTCAAAAGCTTCTCCACTATCGAATTAAGCGCGTTAGCTAAGACCCTGCTACGCACTCTGCTGATCACTCTTGTCGCCAGATAAAACAAAGCCCGCTCGACCCTATTCAAAACCTTGAAAAAGACACGCCGACGAAGAGCCAAAAGTCGAATTCTTGCCAAAACGTTCAACCTCGGTCTCTCGAGTTCAACAAGCCTGCTGGGCAGCACTATAGGCATCGTCTGCGCACCTGTACGAATGAACAAGAGTGAAGAACCTAAAAACCTTATGTGGAAGAGTCTTATAGAAGAAAGATCCTGAAAATTTGGGGCTAGTACGTGCTCCGCTTTGACGCAGCACGAACCAGATACGTTTGGCTGTTTGGTTCTAGTCCGACTTTTTAAACGGGTGTCAACGTTCCCTTCAGCGACAAATCTTTCAGTACAGGCATGCCAGAGATTGGAGCTATGATGTAATCCGAATAGAGCGACACTGACAGAATTTGGCCGGTCAGTGTTCCTGTCCTGCCTGATAGGCACCAGAGCGCCCTCTTCCCTCCGTAGGAATTTGCAGTCACCGTCAAGAACAATGCGATGTAGTGGCAATTGCAGACCACCTCTCCACAGCCTCGTGAAATGGAAAATCCGTAGTTCCCAACGCTCGCACCACCGCCTTTCACGTATAGGTCAATTTCCATTCGATATTTTCCACTCGCCGAGCCCGTTACGGACAGGGCAACGTTGACCCAGTCGTGATAACGCAGATCGTAGGCTTTCCCGCTAGCCTTCAATGTAAAACTGTAGCTTGGCTTTGCATTGGCCGTTGTGACGCCTAGGTAAGACACCATAGAAATGCTTGCGACCAAAATCAGCACTGCGCTGAAAAACACTGAACGATTGAGCGATTTCATCGTATCTCTCCTTTTTTATCCAAGTTTATATTCGAATTGAATGTACTTAAACATTGTTGAATCTGTCATGTCAAGACGAACAGGCAGTGCGGGCCTAACACTAAACTTTTTTTTGGCTATTTCAGGCGCGACACTCAACGTCCTCTTCGGATCCTTCAAGCTGATAAACCTCCTAAACATCAGGTTCTACTATCTCTATTCACCTCAGACAATCAACATTGTCATCTTCTCTCCCGCCGTGGACTGGGCGATATGGGTTTTTTCGCTGCTTCTCGTAGTGTTCGAGCTGCTGTTTGTGAAGATCAGGCAAAACGTCTGCTTTCCGCGCTGGACGATCTGGCCATTCCTCATACTGCTCGGCTCGCTTGCAGTTTTTCTCGTCAACGACACGGCAGCGTACCTCCTAATCGTTCCGATAGGCCTGTTCATCACGAGCTTGTCACTCTATTACGGCAACGGCTACTTGGTTGTTGGGAGAGAAGAAGCAGTTGAGCTCACGCTGTCCTGCACAGCTGCCCTGCTGATACTTTTCGAGTTAGCCTCCACTTCGTCATGGATATTCAACGTTTTTGATTATGAAGTTCCCTTCGGGCCCGGCTTGCGCTGGTGGTTTCCCACTTTCGACTTCCAACTGTTCAACGTGCTCTACCCCTTGACTTCGTGGCTTTTACTTCTTTTTCTCTACAGCTGGATATGGATTCCAGCTTTGAAGTATGCGTTCCAAAGAGTAGCAGCTCTGAAACGCTTGAGCTCAAGCTTCAAGAGAAGCACATTCCTACCAGTTCAAGACACGATTTCGGCGCGCAAGCTGAACCGTAGACACTTGGCTCTTGGCCTGATTCTCTCATCGGTAACGGCCGTCTTCATAGCGTACTATCCATACATTAACCTTTCAAACTCAATACTCGTCGGATCAGACTCGGTCGAATATTACAGTTGGCTGAAACAATTCATGCTGAAGGGGCCTCTAACAGCCTTTGGGACTGACAGACCTCTTCCTAACCTACTGATGTACTCTATCCAGTGGACAACTGGATTGCCGCCTGAAACAGTTGTCAGAATCATGCCGATGATTCTTGCCGTGCTCCTCAACCTTGCCGTCTTCTGGTTTGTCAAACAAGGAACCAAAGATGAACGTATGGCCTTGACTGCCTCGGTCCTTTCAACATTCTCCTTCCAAACTACTGTCGGCTTGTTCGCGTATTTCGTCGCAAACTGGCTAGCCATAATCGAATCTCTTCTAATGCTAGTCTTTCTGATGAAGAGCTTCGAGAAGCAATCCTGGAAATACGCGGCAGCATCAGCCCTCACAGGGTTCGCCGTGCTTCTGACGCATCCATACACGTGGGATGTCCTTATGGCAATCTTGGTCTTTTACCTTGCGTGGACCCTCTTCAGAAGAAAACCAGACAGAAAGTTACAGATAGTCTCACTGTTCTTCCTGCTGGCGTCTAATCTAGTCTTCTACATTGCTTACACTCTCGCCCCGTTCGGAAAAGGCGTCAGCAGCGGGGCAGGAACAGCGTCTAGTGTATTGTCCAGCATTAGCATTTCAAACCTCTTGAACCTGCAGAACAATCTTGCCTCGATGGTTCAGTCATTCGTAGGGGGGCTTTTCGGAAACCCACTGCTAATACTTCTGGCCGTAGCAGGCACACTCTCAATGTTCAACCTCACAAAAACGTTCAACAGAATAATGCTATTATGGATAATTGTCCCTTCTCTCGCAATCTTAGCTGTCTCTCCGGATCCCTACTACTACCGTTTCATATACCTCATCCCCATCCAAATTCAAGCCGCAGCGGGACTTCACTGGACACTTGACAGACTGGGCCATACAAGGTCTTCGCTTGAAACGGACAGAACTCTTCGAACCGCCCCGATATTAATAGCAACACTAGTCTTGCTCTTGCTGCTCAACTTCGCTCTGCGAACACTTCAACAGGCGCCACTTCACCTACTCTAGTACTGAACAAACCGGACGCAATGATCTCAAAGTTTGACTGCACGGCAATAATTCGATCGGTCATTAGTATGAAGTCTGTTTGGGAACACGGGGCGCTTTGCCTGATGCGGTCGCGGGTGCTAGTTAGTATCTTTCTCTAGAACATACTTCCAGTTCTCAGCCATAGAAGAATCATACATGTTCCCTTAAATTTGCGTGTACATTTTTTTTGGTAAAGGCGGGGGCGCATGCCAAACATCTATACTGTTCCAGTGTTCACGTTGCTTTTCATCATGCTGCTCTCAATGTACGCGCCAGCAACGGCGGCATTTAGCTGGAAGGACGATTTCAACTATCAGAATGTGAGCGAGTTGACGAACGCAGGACGGGCCGCAACGAATGTTTATCTAAACAACGGCACAGTTTCGCCCATAGAGCCCATGGTTTATCAGCACTTCCCCCAGGAATTATATGATTTTTCGTTTGAGGTTAGACAAATGATTGGTAATCTAAGTAGCTTCGGAATTCGCACTGAAAGACACAACTACACACTCACATCCTACTTTTTGAGCGATGACACGTTTGGTTATGGCTTTGTAGTTGATGGCCAGACAGAGTTGCAGTTAACCCAGTTCCAAGAGTACAGTAGCGCGCCCGAGCTTTACTATGCTTTTCAATGGCACACTCTAACCTTGCAGAAAAGTGGAAATCTGTTCAACTTGTTCGTGGACGGAACACTGAGAGGCAGCTACACACAGCCAGACAACAAGCCGGATGGGTTAGTAAGCGTGGAATTGAACGGGAACGATACATATGATTATGTCTCAGTGACATCATTGGGTGGCCCGCAACTATACACTCGGATATTCTTTATTGCCTTGATTATCCTAATAGCTGTGGCCGCTACCTCGCTGCTATTCTCGATTGCAGATATAAAGCGTTTGAGAAGGAGAAAGCGCACGCGCTCAATCGACAGATCCATGTAGCACGCCAGCTCTAGTACAATTTTGATATTCAGTAGCAATCGAATATGGCTTGCGGATAATAGTTCTAGAAGAATCATCCATTCAAGTTCACACATTAGACAGGCCCAGAAGACACAAAGCGCGCGCTAAGGAAGCGATGGCAGAGCAGCCTGAATCTCCGAATTGAATTAGCCACAGGTTGTTCCAGTTGTTAGCGCACGCGTCAACCTCTTCTCTCATCCAATCACTCATCAACTTCTTTCTCTAAGCGCTTGTACATGCGCAGGATCCTAGAACGCGCAGGCTCAAAGATGCGGGTGTGCCCCAAACAACCACTACTTTAATATCCAAAAAGAAGAATCCGAGTCTAGAAGATCGAATACTGATTTGAGGAAGCGCGAACACTATGGAAAAAGAATCGTTTGATATCGACAAAGCAATAACGGAATTGGTCATGACCGACGATTCAGTGCAAAAGAAGAAGTTGGCCAAGACCATTTTTGACGTTGCCCACAAACAGGGAATCTACTCGGCGAGCATCTATGAATTCTACATGGCTCGCGGCAGAGGCGAATTCAAGGGTTTCACGGTTCCCGCGATAAACCTGCGAAGCATGACCTACGACCTGGCCCGCGCCATGTTCAGAGTGGCCGAGAAGAACAACTCTGGCGCGTTCATCTTCGAGATTGCCAGGTCAGAGATAGGCTACACCAGTCAACAACCGATAGAATATTCGAGCGCCGTCTTGGCTGCGGCGATTAAAGAGAATTATTTGGGCCCGGTGTTCATCCAGGGCGATCACTTCCAAGCCAACGCCGTCAAATTCAAAGAAAACCCCAATAAAGAAATAGAAAGCCTACAGACACTCATCGCAGACGCAATCAGATCAAGCTTCTACAACATCGACATCGACTCGTCCACACTAGTCGACCTCTCCAAACCCGACCTGAAAACGCAACAGCAACTGAACTACGAAGTCTGCGCAAAACTTACTGAGTACATCCGTCACATCCAGCCCAAAGGCATCACAGTTTCAGTCGGCGGAGAAATAGGCGAAATCGGACACCAAAACTCAACGCCCGAAGACCTAAACGCGTTCATGTCCGGCCTCGAAGAGAAGCTGCCTCACGGATCGACCGGAATAAGCAAGATTTCAGTCCAGACCGGGACGACTCACGGAGGCGTTGTCCTGCCAGACGGGTCAGTAGCAAAGGTAGACCTCGACTTCAACACCCTGAAAACTCTCTCAGACGTTGCCCGTCGAAAATACGGGCTGGCCGGAGCCGTGCAGCACGGAGCATCAACCCTGCCTCCCCAAGCATTCCACAAATTCGTCGAATGCGAAACCGCAGAGGTCCATTTGGCAACGGAGTTTCAGAACATGATTTACGAATCAAAACATCTACCCGCAGATCTGAAAAAGAGAATCTACGAATGGCTAAAAATCAACGCCGCAAACGAAGCCAAACAGGGTGAAACAGAAGAACAATTCCTGTACAAAACCAGAAAAAAAGCGCTAGGCCCATTCAAGAAAGACATCATGAACCTCCCTCAAAGAACCCGCGACGCCATCGCAGCTGAAGTTGAAAACAAATTTGATTTCCTCTTCAAACAGCTCAACGCGGTTGACAAAAGAGGCCTAGTCAACAAGTACACGAACGATGTCGTCTAGCCGTCACAAAACATCCTGCTTTCTTTTCCGTGCAACTAGGGCATGCTGGATAAACGTATCATATACAGAACGCATGGCGTCGTGCTGGCGTCGTTCTGAACTCGGTGAAGGGCGAGAAAGGTTTAAGGTTACAAGAGTCGTGTTGGTCTACTCTAACAGTGAGGAATTTGAACGCGGATCTGATGGGAGACTCAGCTGCGATTCTCACTTCGTGTTTCTGGACGGCTAGTTGTCTCTTTTTCACGTCGGCCGGCAAAAGGTTCGGCTCATTCAGCGTCAACGTGTATCGGACCATGATGGCCATCGGACTTCTGTTCGTTGCGCAAGTCGTCTTGCTGGGCGCCCTGTTGCCTCTCGCGAGCGGTGGGCAGTGGTTCTGGATTGGTTTGAGCGGCATCGTCGGGCTCGGCATCGGTGATTCCGGCTTGTTTGCGGCGTACGTTACAATCGGTCCGCGACGCACCGTCCTGATTCAAGCTTCGGCCCCCATATTCACGTTGTTTGGCGCGTACTTCATGCTTGGAGAGACCATCTCACCGTTGGCATCCCTCGGGATAGCGCTCACGTTGCTGGGCATCGTTGTGGTGCTAGCGGAGGAGGAAGAAGAATCAGAAATGAAGTCTGTGACGAAGAATCGAAAGGCCTGGGGCGTGCTGTTCGGCTTGATTTCGGCCACGGGTCAAGGGTTAGGAGCTGTTCTTTCAAAGAAGGGAATGTACTTTGACACGACCGTGGCGGTAAACCCAGTTTCCACTGCTTTGATACGGATGCTGTTCGCTGGCGCCTTCATATGGGTGTGCGCCGTCTTCGCGCGAAAACTGCCCGCGATACGCCAAGCCGCGAAAGACAAGGAAGGAATCAAGTACACAGCGGCCGGTGCAGTGGTCGGACCGTTCCTGGGCATGACGCTCTCCATGGTCGCTCTTGCTGACACCCAAAACGCAGGAATCGCTCAAACACTGATGTCCCTAATGCCCATCTTCATCATTCCCGTGATATGGATAGTCTACAGAGAAAAAACTAACTGGCGCGGCATAATAGGCGCCGTCGTAGCGGTCATCGGAGTTGCAATCCTATTCATAGTCTGAAACGGCATACTTGGCGCTTTCTTAGCTCCGCCCGGCAGTATTTAGTTCTAGGTTTTAGTTCTAGAAAATATTCCGTTTGTTCTATGCGTCGCCATTTGTCGGACTCGCTTTGTTTGGCCAGCTAAAAGTTTATAACCGCTTTGGGCTTTTGCTGTAGGCGAAATGACCATTCAGATTTTAGAATTAGCCGACAGGCACTTAAAATCCTTAGCCGAGTTGCTGAACAATGAGTACCAGGGCTCGTTCGAGTTCATCCCGTTCGATGCGGAGAGAATCAGGTATCAAATTCGAAGACGAAACATGAGCGTTCTCGCCGCAGAGGCAAACGGTGACGCGGTAGGGCTCATCGGCACTCATCTTGAGGAGCACGATGAGGTGGACATCTCTTGGCTCGCCGCTCGAGAAGGATCCGATCGAAGAAGCATTGAAAACCTGCTCGTAGAGACAGTTGAGAGAAAGGCCAAGGGCGAATCCGTGTCGACTGGGGTTGAGGAAGGAAGCCCGAGAATCAAAGATTGGATTGAAAGAGGCTATTCACTGAACCCTGGCTGGCTGAGGATGTCTGCGAAACTCGACCATCTGAAAGAAATACCAAGAGTGGCCGAAGACACCAAGCTTCGAAGTTTGAGGCTTTCAGAAGCAGAAAAACTCGTCGAAATGATGAACACCGGCTTCGGCTGGCGAAGACTGGAACTCGGGGCTCTTGAAGGTTGGAGATCCGAGGATCCGCCGTTCACCGAGGACTGGGTTCAAGTCGCAGAGGTTGGCGGAAGGATTGTGTCTGCCGTCGTCGCGAGGCCGGACACAGAATACAACAAGTACCTGAATCTCAGGCGCGGCGCTCTCGGCCCTGCGGCAACGCTCCCAGGGTTTCGAAGCAGGCATCTAGCCTCAGCACTCACGGCGCAAGCCATGAACCTCCTGTCCGAAAAAGGAATGGACTCGGTCAGGCTTGGAACCTCAGAACTAAACATTCCCTCGCAAACTCTGCTACGCGGTCTGGGCTTTCGAGTGGACAATGTGAGAAAAATCATGCGCAAAAACCTGAAGAATGCCCGAGCAAATCGGCAGACGACATAAATAACAGCAAACGGGAGAAGCTGCTTATGGACATAAATCTCAAGCAGGGTTTCATCGGTCTCTGGAAAAAGTTTTTTGACGATGCAGAACTTCCTATCGTCTTCTATTACACCGACGAGGAAGGGCACGCGGAACTAGCGAAGCCTGGCTCAGTTCCAAGATGCGTCATCGAAGCGCTTTCACTCGTGAGAAAAGGAAGGGCTCTCTGTTTCAACGCCGAGTCAGTTGGCTGCTTCGGCGGAAAGAGATACCTAGGGTTTCGTGAAGAAGTCAGACCTGACTTCGAGTATTTCCTGTCCTGTGGAATTCCAGGAAAAGTTGAGGGTGAACGATACAAGAAAACCCCGCAGCTTGTCACCCAGTCGATTAAGCTTGCACCGTCCTTCAGGGCTCCTGCCAAGTTCATCGTGTTCAAAAGATGGGATCTGCTGGAAGCATCTGACGAACCGGACGTGATCATCTTCTTCGCCCCGCCCGATGTCCTTTCAGGCCTTTTCACGCTGGCAAGCTACGACGAGGCTGAACCTGATCCTGTTTTTGCCCCATTCGGGTCGGGTTGTTCCTCGATTGTGCAGTACCCATACCTCGAGAAAAGCTCCAGCCGTCCAAGAGCCGTAATCGGCTTGTTCGACGTTTCAGCCCGCCCCTTCGTTCCCGTAGACACTCTCACGTTTTCAGTGCCCATGACAAAGTTTGTGAAGATGATCAAAAACATGGACGAAAGCTTCCTCATCACAAATTCTTGGAAGGCCGTTCAAAAACGGATCCATGGATTTTCACGTTGATAACCGCCCTGCTAGGACTGAACAAGAAAAGCGATGGATTGAAATGGGTCTCAACAATCTGACTTGTTCCTCAACCCTAAAACTTGAGGGACTTCCACCCTACGATTTTGACTTATCTGTCCACAAACCCGCTGGGTGGCCACTGTCGACACCCCTTGAAGTGTTCGAAAACGGCACTCTATGGACTCTCATGAGGGCAATTTCCGGGGAGCTCTTCGGACTCAAGCTGAAGTCCAAGGGAACGGTTGAGACACCAAGAATATCCTGTGAAATATATTCCAGCCAAAAGCTTGGAACGAGCGAGAAAAGAGAAATGCTGGAAACCTTGACGTGGATACTGAATCTCAGAGAGGACATCACAGGTTTATACTCACTTGCCAGACGAGACCCACTCGTCAAGGCTTTGACAAAAGATTTGTATGGAATGAGAAATACAAAGCAGCCCGACCTTTTCTCACGTCTAATCTTGGCGGTTACCTTGCAGATGGCTCCGATAACGAGAAGCAACCAAATGATGAACTTGCTGATTAAGGAATATGGCGACCCAGTCAGCTTCGACGGAAAAGAGATCTTGCACTGGCCCTCTGCGGAGAAGATAGCGAACGTTGGCGTTGGAGAACTTGAAGAGAAGTGTAAGTTGGGTTACAGGGCGAAATTCCTCAAGGACATAGCGGAAACACTGCGAGCTGGGTTTCCATCGCTTCAAGAGCTTGAAGGAATGTCGCCTCAGGAGGCAAAATCCAAGCTCATGCAGCTGAACGGGATAGGAGAGTACTCGGCGGACATCGTGTTGCCCCATTCTGGGTTCGCCCTAGACGTCTGGAGCGCAAAAATCTTCAACACACTCCTTCTTAGAGAAAAGGCAGAATCTCCACGCGACCTGATTCCGAAGCTCAAGAAGATAGCGGAGGAACGGTGGGGCAAGTGGAGAGGTTATGTGTTCATCTACGTGCTGAACGATTTGGACAATCTGTCACGAAGGTTCAACCTAAACCTGACCCAAACATGAACACACGCTCAGCATGCGAGGTTCCTCTTTTCTCGCGAATGATAAATTACTTAACGGCGGCTGAACCATACTTATTGAAGTGTCACTGAGACATTTAGAGTCAGGGAGAGATTTTTCGGTGAAGAATAATCCGGTTATTCAAACAATGCTTGATCATAAGTCGATCAGAAAATACAGTGAGCAGACGCCCACGGACGAGACGGTTGAGACAATCGTGAGGGCGGGTCAGCAAGCTCCCTTCGCGTCGCAGTTCTACAGCGTCCTGCTTTCGAGAAACAGAAAACGAAACCCCTTCAAAGCCCCACTGCTATTCACGATTTGCGTCGACTCGCACAAGTTTGAGCAGATAATGGCGAAAAGAGGTTGGAAACTGGTCACGAACGACCTGACACTGCTGTTTTTCGGAATTCAAGACGCCGCCTACATGGCCGAGAACATGGTCACCACTGCACGAAGCCTGGGACTTGGAAGCTGCTTCCTCGGCTCCGCAATGTTCCGAGCGGACAAAATCGCAGAAGAATATCAACTGCCGAAAAGAGTTTTTCCACTCGTACAGTTGACCATCGGCTACCCCGCAGAAGACCCGCCTACCAGACCCAGATACCCGATGGAATTCACACTCTTCGAGGACAAATACCCAGAGCTGAACGCAAAGATGGTCGCGAAAGCGATGAAACAGATGGACGACGGCTACCTGGCTCAGGACTACTATCGCAAGGCAAAAGGAAAGATACCCTTGGAAGGCGAGAGAAAAGAAGCTTTCACGTATGACGACTACAGTTGGACCGAACACATATGCAGAAAGTGGGGGCAATGGTACCCCGACCCGAAAGAACTGCTGAACCAGCTTAAAAAACGTGGTTTCAACCTCACTGACAAAAAAACAAAATAGCGACACCGTTAAACGTCCTCATTAACAAACCAGAATTCTTAAGAAGTTTGGAACTCCAGATTCACCTGAGGCTGGTTTCATGGATGTCGATGAGGCTATAAGGGGAAGGCGGAGTGTGCGCAAGTATACAGACAAGCCTGTGCCACTGCAGGTTGTCCGCGAAGTGCTGGAAGCAGGAACATGGGCACCATCAGCCAAGAACGGTCAACAATGGCGATTCACAGTGCTCACGGGATCCTCCAAGAAAGAGTTGACCACACTCTTCCGTAACGAACTCGAAAAATTATCGAAAACGATAGGCATGGCGAGGATGGGATCGTCATTCAACTCCTGCCGCGTAATGGAAGAGGCACCCGTCGTCATCTTGGTCTGGGACTCTAACGAGGCTAAACAGTTGAGCGAGTCTTCGTTGCAGAGCGTGGCAGCAGCCATAGAAAACATGCTGCTAAAAGCCTACGCCAAGGGCTTGGGCTCACTGTGGATATGCGACATCTACTACGCGACAGAAGCACTCACCAAACATCTCCACAAAACGTGGAAGCTAGTGGCCGCAGTAACAATCGGGTGGCCGGCGGAGACACCGCAGCCGAAATCCAGAAAACCTGTTGATGACGTGTCAGAGTTTCTTAGCTGACACATCTTCGCGCTAAGCACTGCCGATTCTTAAAGCAGGAGACCAGAATTCTCCAGGCCTCCTTTGTGATGTCGCGCGTTGGTAAGAAAAAACTGAGGGTGTTCGTTGTTGTAAAGTTGCGTGGCCAAGAGAGGCGTGGAGCCTACTTGTTCTCTTTTTTGGTCGTTTCCTTGACTATTTCCTTGAAGCCGAACATGCCTATCGGTGGCCACCCTGCTTCCGGCATGGACGAGGGGACGAGCATTATCGTGTTTGTGCTAGATTGTTGTCCGATCTCGTACAGTATGTTCATCCATCGGAGTCTCAGCGCTTCGTGGCTTTTTTCGTAGAGGTTTGCGGCTTCAATCATCTTTTGTGCGGCTTCGAATTCTGCCGTGGCCAGCGTGACTCTGGCTCTCCTCTCTCTTTCTGCTTGGGCTTGTCTTGACATTGCGTCTTGGAGCACCTGTGGAATTCCGACGTCGCGGATTTCTACGGCAGTCACTTTTATGCCCCAGGCTTCCGTTTTCGAGTCAATTATGCCCCTTGCGATTGACCCGACTTTTTCTCTCTCGGTGAGCACTTCGTCGAAGGTTGCCTGTCCGATAACTTCTCTCAGGGTTGTTTGTGCGGCAAAATCAGTGGCATCTCGAAAGTTCTCTGCGCCCAGCACCACTTTCTGCAGGTCTACGGGCTGGAAGTACATGACTGCGTCCACAACCACTGGCACGTTGTCCTTGGTGAGAGTCTGCTCCGTCTTGAATGATACTACCTGCAGCCTGGTTGATATTACAAAAGGCACGCGGCTTATGATTGGCGGTATGTATATTACTCCTGGACCTTTGAGTCCTTTGTATCGGCCCAGGGTGAGCAGTGGAGCTCTCTCCCATTCTTTGAGAATTCTTATGCCGCTCAGAAGAATGATTAGAACGATCAGAATCACAAAAATCTCTATAGCAAGAATGACTGGATCCGTCCAGAATCACCCAACTTTGAGAGAAAGCTCTTCACTTATTAATCTTGCCATGACAGAAAAAAGGTGCTTGTTCACGCTATTTCTTGGTCTGAGTCGAAGGCTCTACGTCGCATTTCTCGACCTTAAGCACGAGATCTTCAAGAGACTTCACTCTCACCAAATCGCCTTTTTGTATGTCGCCCTGAATCGACTTGGCCCTCCAAACGATTCCTCCGACCCTCACTTCCCCATCCGGCTTCAGATCGGTCACAGCCACGCCGGTTTTACCGAGTATCGCCTCCGGCCCGGTTAGTTTGCCGCGATGCCTTATCGGGCCTATTATCCATCTAAAATAGAGACCCGCAACCACTCCGGCTACTACGACTAGGAAAAGCTCCAGTTCTGTCACGCCAGTGATGGGCGAGGGCGAATAATTTAATCCTTGCGCCAAGTAATAGATGCCGAACGCTCCGAGGGCCACTCCTGCCATCATGGCAAAACCGTGTCCTAGCTTCAGTTCAAGTGCGATCAGGACCGCCGCGATTGCCAGTATCAGGTAGCCGAGAAAAGACGCTCCGACTACCTCTGCGCCTATCAGCCCCATTGCTATGCCTAAGATTCCGGCTATCGTGAGAATAATGGTAGGATGGTAGAAGTCCAATACGATGGCCACTATTCCCAAGAGGATAAGGATTCCGTCGAGCGTGGGGTCGCTCAGCGCGCTTATGAACTCGTCGTACCAGGACTCGCTGAGCGTGATCTGCTGTCTGTCAGAAAGGCCGATACGCGTGATAACATCGCTCAATGAGTTTGCTAGTCCGTCGACCAAGTGATCGGCGACGGCTTGATTTGCCGTAAAGGCCTCGTCTTGCTGAACCATGTTATAGGCGTCTGTGCTGTTCCGACCCCAATTAGCTGCAAGAGTTTGCATGAGCGACAGCATTGCCCCCTGCGTGTGATTTTGTTCCAAGGCGGTACCGCCCACGACGATGGGAGTGCTCGGCCCTATCTCCGAACCGGGCCCCATGTATATCCCGTTCGTTGCCATCGCAATATAACTTCCAGCCGAGGCTGCCAAACCATTAGGCACGACAAAAGTGTAAGTCGGAATTCCTGACTGGTTTGCCTTCGTTATCGAATTCACTATCGACAGCATGTCACTCAGCAAACCGCCAGGAGTATTCATCTCTATAACTATCGCGGACGCGCCCTGCCCAATCGCACTGTTAACAGCTCTGTCAACGAAACCTGAGGAACCAGGATCAACCGGCACGTCAAAATTGACTATCACAACTGGACCCGAATTTCCCTGCGCAACCCCCTTCATAACGAGCCCCAAGCAACCAGCTAGCGCGACGAGGAAAACGGAGCAGAACAACAAACAAACGCATGCATACGACCTCAGAACCATGACTCCTCTTCTCCTAAAATGTCCCTGCCCTACTCAATAATATCCCTCATCGAAAGCGTTTCCAAAAAACTGCTGCCCGAAGGCCGATCGAACACACTAGATCGCCCGCTTTTTTCCTGTTGCAAAAAGCAAACTGGAAAATATAAAGCTTAAGGTACCCCCAAACAGGCACACTATTTCTGCCGCTCAATCCACAGCCCATTTTTCTAATCTCACTCACAAAACGAACAGCTATTCTAGCTCTCTTTCTACCTCGACTTTTCATCATTCCTTAAGAACACGCACGGCGCTAGCATCGCAGTTTACCCCAACACATTACGCTGCAACATCACGTCGGACCCAAAGAAAAAGGGAGGGGCATTCGCCGAGACGTTGTAATCCAGAATAATGTCAGACCTAAGCTCAAAGGAGGGGGCGACTACCTGCGCGTCAAGACTATTTTCAACCCTTTTTCGGAACACGCACGCGCAACATGGAAACACATGTGTGTCCATTACACGGCAACATTACATCTGATGTAAAGAAAAAAAAAGGGAGGGGGGGGCTGGCACCGCGCAAACTGCAGAACGCATTTCACTGCCGCTTCGCATGGTCATAGGCGTGGATGGGGTTTTCACAGTTTCGTTGTCGAAAAGGATAAACAATACTTTGTCACAATCGTAATACGAATTTGAAGGTGCACACAAAATGAACTGGCGAAATATTGCCGAAATCTCAAAAAACGTTTACTGGGTAGGCTCCAGAGACTGGAATCGCAGGCTCTTTGACGCGTTAATCCCTCTTCCAAGGGGGACAACCTACAACGCTTACCTCGTAATAGGCGAGAACAAGAAAGCCCTCATCGACACGGTGAACCCGGGCTTTGAAAAGGAGCTTGAAGAAAAAATCAGCAAAGTCACCGACCCTGCCGAGCTGGACTACGTGATAATGAACCACGCTGAGCCCGACCATGCGGGTTCAATCCCCTACATCATGTCGATAAACAGCAAAGCCAAACTCGTAGCCACCAGCAGAGGCGCAAAGATGGCGCAAACATTCTACAAAGTCCCCGAAAACAGGATAAAACCTGTCGCCGACGGAGAAACCATCGACCTAGGCGGCAAAACGCTTCGATTCATCGAGGCTCCAATGCTCCACTGGCCCGAAACCATGTTCACATACGTCCCAGAAAACAAAACCCTGTTTCCATGCGACTTCTTCGGCTCGCACGTGGCTGAAGGACTTTACGACGATGAAGTCAGCGACCTGCTTGTTTTTGCCCAAAAATACTTCGGCGAGATAATGATGCCCTTCCGGTTCAACGCGCAGAAAGGAATGGAAAAGATAAAAGACCTGCCGATTGAAACCATAGCTCCCAGCCACGGACCAATACACAGAAACCCAGAACGCATCCTACAAGCTTACAGGAAATGGTCAAACGGCGAAACCAAACAGAAGGCAATCATAGCCTACGCAACCATGTGGAACAGCACGGAAAAGATGATTAGAACAATCGCAGACGTCTTGGCCTCCGAAGGCATCGAAATCGCGCGGCACAACCTGGTCACGGCCGACATAGGCGACATAGCAAAGGACCTCGTAGACTCAAGAGCCATCGTCCTAGGCACGCCCACAGTTCTCGGTGGCGCTCACCCCATAGCAATGTACGCGACATATCTGGTCAGAGCTCTGAAACCACCAACAAAATACGCAGTGGTCCTCAGCTCCTATGGATGGGCGGGCGGAGCGATAAAACACGTTCAAGAAACACTCGGACCGACAAAAATGGAAATCGTCGGAGCACTGGAAATAAACGGTCCGCCCACTGAAGCCGACATCGACAAGATAGTAGGGTTCGGCAAGGCCCTCGCAAGCAAGATCAAGTCGGAAAATGTGCCGTAATTCCCAAACTTTTATCACCTAGAAATCTATGACTGGAGCCGTCAGGGAAGGCGCGTGAAGATGGCGAAGGAGAATGCGAACAAGAAGAAAATGTTGAAAGAAGTAATCAAGGAATTACACGGTGGAGCGTCGCCAACCGAAGTTAAGGAGAAATTCAAGGAAGTCCTGAAGGGCGCAAAACCCGAAGATATTGCCAAGATAGAGCAGGAACTTGTGAAGGAAGGAATGCCTAGAGAAGAGCTTCAAAGGCTCTGCGACGTTCATCTGGCCGTTTTCGGCGAACAGGTTCAAGATCAAGAACTACACATCCCCGCAGGCCATCCGATCAGCATACTCATCGAGGAACACAGGATCATGCTGGAAAAGACTGAAAGACTGGAAACCCTCGTGAAAATGTTAGAGGAAGCATGTGACTCTGTCTACGTTGGCGAGGCGTTGACGGAACTGCAAACCTTGGTGAAGGATTTTCAGGATTCAGAGAAACATTATCAGCGGGAAGAAAACGTGCTTTTCCCGACCATGGAAAAACATGGGATCACCGAACCGCCAGCAATAATGTGGATGGAACACAACAGAATAAGGGAGACAAAGAAGAAACTCCTCAACACGGTTGAAAAGTGGAACACAATGCCCTACACAGACTTCAAAGAACGTTTAAGCAAAGACGCAGGGCCCTTGTGCAGCGTTCTTCCAGATCACTTTTTCAAAGAAAACAACATACTGTTCCCCACTGCACTGCAAGTTGTCACGGACAAAGAGTGGGAAGACATCAGGAAAGAATTCGACGAAATTGGATACCCAGATTTTACTCCCTCAAACGTCCTAACAGCTTTTCAACCCGCGGAATCAGCACCCAAAGCAGCCAAACCGTCTGTAAATGACTGGCAGTTTGAAACTGGCAGCCTCTCCAAAGAAGAGGCTGAGGCCATCCTCGACACGTTGCCGGTGGACATCTCCTTCATCGACAAGGACGATCGTGTGAAGTACTTCAACAAGCCTGAAAAGAGAATATTCGTGAGGACCAAATCAGTCATCGGCAGAAGCGTGCAGTTGTGCCACCCTCAGAAAAGCGTTCATATAGTCAACAAAATCATCGAAGCCTTCACTAACGGCGAAAAGAACACCGCGGAGTTCTGGATCAACATGAACAACCGTCTAGTCCACATACGGTACTTCGCGGTGAGAGACAAGAACGGAAAATACCTCGGAACGATGGAAGTCACACAGGATCTGACAGACCTGAAAAAAATTGAAGGAGAAAGAAGGCTCCTCGACTGGAAAGAATAGGCCAAGTTTAACAGTTTCCCGTGGGCGAGAACGTTAGAGCGAAAAAATATTGATAACGAGACCCTGAAATAAGGACTGCAAAGTATAGGAAAGGTTTTTAGTATAGTTGTTGTATCTGAGACTGCAAATAGTTAGGATATACTGTGAGGATGAAATGAATGTCAGTGTTTGCAGCACCAGGTGCTTACGACCGTGCGATAACTGTTTTTTCACCGGATGGGCGGCTTTTTCAAGTTGAATATGCGATGGAACTTGTCAACCGCGGAGCGACAATCCTTGCGATACGATGCCCAGAAGGAGTGGTTCTTGGAGCTGAAGAGACCGTGGACCCGCTGGAAGAAACTGAGTATTCATGGAAAATATTTCGAGTTGACGATCACGTGGGCGCGGCTATCGTTGGTTTGAGTTCGGACGCGCGGATCCTGATAGATCAGGCGCGGGTTATGGCACAATCTAACAAGCTAACGTATGATGAACCGATCGACGTTGAAGTCGTGACCAAGAGAATCTCCGACATTAAGCAGCTCTACACACAACACGCGGGTGTGAGGCCCTTCGGCGTGTCGATGGTGTTTGCCGGAGTGGACAAAACTGGAAGCCGAGTCTTCGGAACGCATCCTAGCGGAACCTACAGAGGCTACAAGGCCAGAGCGGAAGGTGCCGGAAGAGAAACGGTGTTCAACATCCTGAAAGAGGAATTCAAGGATGATATGGGCCTAGAAGAAACCACGAAGCTCACTGTAAAATGCTTGGCCAAGGCATTGGAAGCGAGACAACTGCCGCTGAGAATCAAAGTGGCCGTGGTGTCCACAGAAACCAAGAAACTGGAAATGTTGAGCGAAGAAAAAATTGAAGGTATGCTGAAAGAGCTAGGCGCGGGCAAGTGACACGCTGATGAGTGATAAGTACACCGTTGCGCGCATTACAAAGGACGACGAACACTTCGAAGTACTTGTAAAACCTCAAAAAGCCCTAGATTTTCGAACAGGAAAAATAGCTGGAATAACTGAAGTTTTGGCGGCTGAAACGATATTTTCTGACGCCAACAAGGGCACGAAGCCCTCGGAAGAGAGCCTGCGTAAGGCTTTCGGCACTACAGATTCGCTGAAGATAGCCGAGACCATACTCACAAAGGGAACGCTGCAGGTGACCACCGAACAACGCAGGAAAATGATTGAGGACAAGAGAAAACAAATAGTGGATTTCATATCGAGACAGAGCGTTGATCCCAGAACAAATCTTCCGCATCCGCCAACACGAATCGAAAACGCCATGGAACAGGTTCGCTACTCGATAGACCCTTTCAAGCCTGTGGAAGAACAAGCTAAAGAAATAATCAAGCTTTTGCGGACGATTCTGCCTCTGAAAATGGAGCAGATAACCCTGGGCGTTACAATACCCGCGGAACATTCCGTTAAGGCCTACGGAACAATCAAGGGATTTGGAACGATAAAGCGTGAAGAATGGCGCGCAAACGGTTCATGGTACGGGGTTCTAGAAATGCCCGCAGGAGTTTACGCCCCATTCCTGGATAAACTCGGAGAAATAACCAAGGGAACGGGAGAAACAAAAATCAACCCCTAACAAAAGTTTGTATGAACAAGAAAAAGGAGTGATTTCATGCCAATATTTTTGGAAAAAAGACAGCTTGTGACGCCTGGCGACTTAATCGCAGAAGGCGATTACATAGCTGGAGAAAACACGTACATGGAAAAAAACAAGATTTACGCTTCAAGAGTTGGAATCGTCGAGTACGAAACAAAAAAAATGGATGTTGTCGCTCTGAAGTCCTTTTACGTTCCGAGGATGGAAGACATCGTCATAGGAACCATCACGGAAGTTGGATTCAGCGGGTGGACTGTGGACATCAACTCGCCCTATCCCGCTCTTCTCAGGGCTTCAGACGTGTTGAGCAGATCCTTTAGACCCCAAAAAGACGATTTGCCACAGGTTCTTGATGTGGGGGATTTGGTGGTTGCCAAGATAGTCTCTTACGACAGGACGCACGATCCACAGTTGACCGTTGCAGAACCTGGGCTCGGAAAGATAACACGCGGGCAGATACTAAAGGTCACGCCGACGAAAATTCCCCGCGTGATAGGCAGAAAAGGCTCAATGATATCCACCATAAAGCAAGAGACGGGCTGCAACATTATCCTGGGCGTTAACGGGGTCGTGCTCATTACTGGAAAGACTCTTGAAGACGAACAGTTGGCGATGATGGCGATTATGAAAATAGAAGCAGAATCCCACACAAGCGGTCTGACAGACCGCATAACCAAGATGCTGAAAGAGGCAAAAACTGGAAAGGAGGAAAAGAAAAATGAATGATAAACCTGAAAAGTTAATCGACAAAAAAGGCCTAAGACTGGACGGAAGAAAGCCCGATGAGTTAAGGCCGGTGAAGCTTCAAGTCGGTGTGATATCACGCGCAGACGGGTCAGCATACATCGAACATGGAAAAAACAAGATCCTGGCCGGTGTGTACGGACCGAGAGAAGTTCATCCCAAACATTTAGCCCTCCCGGACCGAACGGTCGTTAAGTGCCGCTACCACATGGCACCGTTCTCAGTTCAGGAGCGTAAGTCACCCGCTCCGTCAAGACGGGAAATCGAACTCTCGAAAGTGATCAGGGAATCGCTGGAACCAGCCATCTTCATGGAATACTATCCGCGCACGATGATAGACATATTCATCGAAGTCTTACAGGCCGACGGGGGGACAAGATGCGCTAGCATCACAGCAGCCGCTCTGGCCTTAGCAGACTCAGGCATACCGATGCGGGACCTAATCGTCGCCTGCGCAGCGGGCAAAGTGGAAGACAAAATCGTGCTGGACTTGATGGACACCGAAGACAAGTTGGGCTCCGCTGATGTTCCCGTGGCTCTGATGCCCAACCTGAACGCCATCACTTTGCTGCAGATGGATGGATCACTCTCAACCGACGAATTTGAAAGCGCGGTAAACTTGGCTCTCGAAGGGTGCAAACAAATCTACGCACTTCAGAAAGAAGCGCTAAGGACCAAGTACGTGAACGTTAAAGAAGAAGAAAACAAGGAGGAGGAGGCTGAAGAATAATGGCGGCAGTAATCACGAAAGTGAAACAAAAACAGATTGCACAGTTGATAGACAAGGGAAAACGCTTAGACGGCAGAGAATTGACAGACTATCGCGAAATAAAAATCGAACAGGGCATAATTGAAAAAGCCGAGGGTTCGGCAAGGGTGCTTCTTGGAAAAACCGAGGTCGTCGTCGGAGTAAAAATCGAGACGGGCGAGCCATTCTCGGATACGCCGAACGAGGCCGTCTTGACCGTGAACGCAGAACTCGTACCCTTAGCCTCGCCGGGCTTTGAACCTGGACCCCCAGACGAGAGTTCCATAGAACTCGCGAGAATAGTCGACAGGGGAATCAGAGAGTCCAAAGCAATCGATATGGAAAAACTCTGCGTCATACCTGGGAAGAAGGTTTTCGTCGTATTCGTTGACGTCTACGTCCTGAATCATGACGGAAATTTGATAGACGCCTCAGCGCTGGCCGCGATGGCTGCACTGATTAACACGAAAATGGGTAAGTACGAAGTCGAGGATGAAGAAGTGAAGATGAAATCAGGCTACGAGCAGCTTCCACTAAAGAAACACCCCATAACGGTCACTTGCGCCAAAATAGGCGACAAACTCGTCGTCGACCCCTGGTTGGAAGAAGAGCAAGTCATGGATGCCCGAATCTCGATAGCATTCGACGACGACGAAAACATATGTGCCATACAAAAAGGCGGAAGCGGATACCTTGAACCAAAACAAGTATTCGAAGCGGCAAAAATAGCTAAAGAAAAATCCACGGAAATGCGGAAAAAACTGAACTGGTGAAAACGCGATGGGGAACAGAACCAAAAAAGTCGGGCCCACTCGAGGACTGGGTCCCCGCTACGGTTCAACCGTCAGAAAACGCTACATCAAAGTAATGCAAGAGATGAAGAAACCCCACAAGTGTCCCCAATGCGGCTTTTCGAGAGTTAAAAGAGAAAGCGTCGGAATCTGGAAATGCAGAAAATGCGGTTTCACATACACTGGCGGAGCCTACACACCAATCACAAAGCTTGGAATAGTGGCAAAACGCTCAGCTAAGGGCGCACCAGTGGAAGAAGCGCTCGAGAAAGTGGAAGAAGAAAGCGCCTAGACTTCTCCTCTCTTGCGAAATTTAAGCTAACCTTGAGCTTGCGAACAGTTTTTCTGGAAATGCTTTAATGAAAGCGGGAGCAACCGTACGTCTGAAGTTACAGTCAGAGCAAAAGTTGCAGACGATTCTCACATCCCTAGAGCCAGAGACTAACAGCCCGACCTCGCGTTCGCGAGCAAGTATAACCAGGGAAGGCGATTATCTACTCCTAAAGATTGAAGCCAAAGACACGGTTGCGCTACGCGCAGCCCTAAACGCATACTTGAGATGGATAAACTCGATCCTAAACGTGTTTCAGACACTTGAAAAAGAAGAAGAGCACTCACCATGAAATCACAGCTTTGAAGGGCGCCCAATCCCCACTTGAGTTCCCCTGCAAATTTATCGTGCTTTCAATCCCTGAAAGAACCTCGATTTTTCAGCAGAAGAAACCGTTAGTCGGTTATCAGAGTGAAGCAACCGAAGAACTGCATCTTCCTAAGGAGGAAAGGATAATCAGTCACAAGCGACGCGAGACACAACGGCTTAGATTGAGAGCTTACTGACCATTTGAGAAAATGTTAATTAATAGCCCGGCTTATTGCTGTGCAGATGGAAGGATCCACGTGAGTGACGAGATTTCGCAGCTTCCGCAGCCAGTTCAAGAACGTTTACTCAGGCTTCAACAGCTTCAGCAAACGCTTCAATCAATTCTTGGACAAAAGCAGCAGGTGGAGCTTGAAGCAACCGAAATCGATCAAGCCTTGAATGAACTGCAAAAAATGACTGACGACGCGGTGATATACAAATCCGCCGGCACCTTGCTGATGAGGTCTGAACGGCCGAAAGTAATCACCGAATTAACTGAAAGAAAAGACCTGCTCAACACAAGATCCACGATTCTCACGAAGCAAGAAGAGCGTTTACGCGCTCAACTGAAAGACGTGCAGACAAAGCTTCAACAAGATCTGAACCCCGTTTCTCCTCCGTCCGAGTAAATTATCGTTTCTAAGTGGGACTTATGGAAGCGCTGGGAATACCAGAGTTAACCATTGAGCAGATTGAGTCCCTATGTCTGATTGCAGAGAAAGCGGCCAGAGGACACATTCTGTCGAAAATCCCTTCAAAAAAGATAGAAACACTCGACATCAGCGCCGAAGCAGAGGGTGCAAAACCCGTGGCGTTGAAGGTTGACGTGGCAGTCACGTTGTCTCCTTCGATGAGAGACTTCGACGTGCAGAAGCTTGTTGACGGAGCAGTAAGACAAGCTTTCACTTCCGTTGAAAAACACTTGAGGGAAATAGCGTGTCGTTCGCAGAAATAATCAACCTCTTGGACGCGGTTGATGCAAAGTTTGTTGTCCTGCTGTGTCACCATAATGCCGATCCGGACGCCATTTGTTCGGCATATGCGTTTTCAAGCTTGCTGAGACAGTCACGGCCACAAATAACGGTTGAGATTGGGGCAGCCCATGGAATAAGTCGACTTTCAAAACATCTTCTCAAGCACTTGCCAGCAGAAGTAAAAACACAACTGAATGTAGAAAAAGCACAGGCGATAGTCTTGCTTGACACGAACACCGTCCAGCAGTTAGACGATTTGGCTGACAGTGTTAAAAATTCGAAGGCTCCAATCATCGTTGTTGATCATCACGTCGTTCACCCCGAGACTGAGAGGTTGGCGAAGATTTCTATAACCGACGAAACAGCATCGTCCACGTGCGAGATCGTGTACGATTTCTACAGCCAAACGGGAATAAAACCAGGCGAGAACGAGGCCAAGGCCTTGTTCTTAGGCATAGCTTTTGACACGCGACATTTCATCTTAGCAAACTCGTCCACGTTGAAGAGCATCGCGGGACTCATCGATGCAGGCGTTAACGTTCAAGAGACGCTTTCGTTGCTCTCCTTGCCAATGGATTTCTCCGAACGCGTTGCGAGGCTTAAGGCTTGCCGGAGAACCAAACTCTTCAGAGTGGGAGAATGGATAATCGCTTTGTCACACGTCAGCGCTTACGAGGCTTCAGCCGCGCGGGCGATGGTTGAGCTGGGGGCTCACGTTGCCGCCGTAGCAGGAGAGAGAGATGGAAACCTGGAAATGAGCCTGCGTAGCTCAATTGATTTCTATAAAAAAACTGATGTTCACCTCGGAAAAGACGTGGCGAAACCTTTGGGCGAGTACCTTCACGGCATGGGCGGGGGACATGCCACGGCGGCGGGAGTCAACGGGAAAGGCGACATAGAACTCGGGCTCAAACGGTGCCTGTGGCTTCTGAAGGAAAAGCTGGGTAACCATAATTAGGTAGTTACTCTTAAATGAGCCGACAGCCCGCTTCAAGTGGGCAGGCACTGTCAGCATGGCGATAATTGAAACGACCAATCTAACGTATACGTATCCAGGCGGCACAAGGCAATCAATCAGTGATGTTTCCTTGACTGTAGACAGCGGTGAGTTCGTCCTTATCACAGGGCCAAGCGGATGCGGAAAAACGACGCTTTGCAGATGCTTCAACGGGCTGATTCCTCATTTTTATCAGGGTGAAATGAAGGGTGAATTAACCGTCGCCGGGCTGAAGGTCAAGGAACACCCAACGTACGAGCTGGCGCAACGTGTTGGTCTGGTTTTTCAAAATCCGGAGAATCAGCTTTTCGCTTTGTCTGTGGAAAAGGACGTGGCTTTCGGGCTTGAAAACTTGGGCGTTTCAAGAGAAGAGATGCGCAAAACTGTTGATTGGGCGCTCCAGCTAACCGGCATCAATGATCTGAGGGAAAGGGCGCCTCATGAACTCTCGGGTGGACAGCAGCAACGCGTGGCCATCGCCTCAGTTCTGGCGATGAAGCCTCAGGTGATTGTTCTGGATGAGCCGACTTCTTTCCTTGACCCGCTGACGGCAAGAAGAATATTCGAGGTGATTCATGATTTGAATAGAAACCTCGGAATCACTGTCGTGCTCGTAGAGCACAGACTTGACTTGACGGCCAAGTACGCAGATCACATAATCGTGATGGATCAAGGAAAGATCCTCTTAGACGGCGATCCGCACGAAATTCTGAGATCTGAAGAAGCTCGGCTTGTAGGCGTCGGAATTCCGAAAGCAACGAGGCTTTACCAGATGCTCTTGAAAGACGGAGCCAAACTGGGCGATGTGGTCCCCTTATCCTCAGATGAAATGGCAGCCTTGATTAAGGAGGCTCTAGAAGGCCGATGATAGAGGTCAAGGATGTTTATTTTAGGTATCCGAACAACGTGGAAGCTTTGAAGGAAATACGCCTGACAGTCAAGGAAGGCGAGTTTATAGCTATAATGGGTCAGAACGGAGCAGGAAAAACGACACTCGTAAAACATTTCAACGGCCTGCTCAAACCATCCGCTGGACAGGTGCTTGTAGACGGAGTCGACACGACGAAAGTCAGCGTGGCAGCCCTTTCCAGAAGTGTTGGGTTCGTTTTTCAAAATCCGGACAATCAATTGTTCAGTGAGACAGTGGAGGAAGAAATAGCCTTTGCACTGAAAAACTTCAATTTCGGCGAGGAAGTCATTGAAAAAAGGGTAACTTGGGCTCTGAACCTTTTGGGGTTGACGCAGTACAGGAAAACCTCTCCGTTCTTGCTCAGCGGTGGAGAAAGAAAGCGTGTGGCTTTAGCTTCAGTGTTGGCTTGGGATCCGGCGATGTTGATACTGGACGAACCGACCATAGGGCAGGATTATGAACAAAAAGAAAAGCTTCGACAGTTCATCCTGCAGATGCACACACAGAAGAAAACCGTCATCGTCGTGACACACGATGTCGAGTTTGTGGCTGAATGCAACCCGAGGGTTCTGCTGATGCGCGAAGGAAGAATCATTGCTGACGGCGAGGCGAGAAAAATCCTCACAGAGCAGGACACTCTGACGCAGGCGTCGATTGTGCCTCCACAGGTAGCTCAGATATTCCTCCAGCTTCGCAGCTTGAAAGTCCGCGAGGATGTTATTGACATCTACGAAGCGCAGAAAATCCTGCTTGAAATGCTGGAGAAACGCGAAAAATGAGCGTTTTCCAAGGACTCAAGTTTCGAAGAGTCTACTCGCCCATTCACAACTTGGACCCGAGAATAAAGTTCATTTATGTTTGCGTGATATTTGGCGTTGCGATAATCTTCGGGCAACTTCTGCCCCTGATAGCGCTTTTTCTGTTTCAAGTTCCGTTTGTCCTCTTGGCCGGGGTGAGACGGGAATGGCTCCGCTCAATGCGTGGAGCAGCATTTCTTGCCAGCGTAATCTTTCTGAGCAATCTACTCTACTATTTTTTCTACAATCACTACACACTCACGCCTAGCATAATCGAATCGGCCACAGCCTTGACCTTGCGTTTCGTCGTACTGGTGGAATCGTTCTCCATTTTCTTTCTCACAACTTCGCCAGATCACCTGGGTCTCGCCATGGAACAGACAAGAGTGCCCTACGAGTTCGTTTTTGCCTTCACGACGGCGGTACGTTTTGTCCCAGTCTTGGCAGAAGAGGCTGAGACAATCATGGACGCACAAAAGGCCAGAGGGTTGGAGCTTGAAAAAGGAAGTTTCCTGAAAAGAATCAGAAATTACATTCCGATTCTCGTTCCTCTGATTGTGAGCGCGATTCGCAGGAGTCTGGAACTGGCTGAAGCCATGGAGTCACGCGCTTGGGGAGCCACGAAGAAACGCACCAACCTGTACGTGCTGAGGATGCACAGAGGCGATGCCGTCATGATGGCCATCACACTCGGAGTCTTAGCCTCAGCTATTTACGTTCACCTGTTCGTACACATTCCCTCAGTGAGCAGCCTGCTGGCGAGATTTTTCTGAACTATAAGTTTTTGAATTTAGCGTTTAGGGAAAGCTTCGTAGAATACAAGCGTGCGAGTTGTGCGGTAGGCCACCTCCCTTTTTTTTCTTTACATCCGTTGTAATGTTGCCGTGTAATGTTGCTGTGTAAATTTCCATGTTGCGTGTGCAGTGTTCCGAAAATTGTGAGATGGTCTTGATTCCTTCTCTGCGATTTGAGGGGTTCTTGCAGTGTATGTCTGTTTTTGGTGTTCAATTTGTCAGAAGGCCTATGTTTTTCGCTGTTCTTTCGACTGGATTAGTCTTTCAAGAAGCCTGTACAAGAGCGCAACGTCAAAAGAAGAATGCAAGCCTTTTTGACTCGATTTCGAAATAGATATGCGTGCTTTGGCCACGACGCGGCTAGGCGGGGAGATATAGCATCATGTAGACGAATATGCCTAGAATCAGCTCCGTAAGCCAGAGGGCTATAGTGACTCTCATAATGTTCTTCCTTTTGAAGCATTTTTCAACGTTGGTCCTGTTCGAAAGCCACGTTGCAACTAAGCATACCCCCAATATTTCTACGATGCTTCCCAGAGTAGCATGCACTATTGTTAACAGCGCAAAACTTGTCAACAGCTTCCTCAACAGGGCGCCCATGCTCAGCAAGGATGGAACCATTATGGCTCCTATCGCAACCGTGTGCAACGCGATTCCGCTTCCCATCAACGCGGCATGTTTCACCATGCTATGCTTGAGCCTAGCGTATACTGCCATACCGAGGATGGCGAGGATGACAGTTTGAAGTATCAGGTTCAAGTCCGAAAGAAACGGCGCACTCGGATTAAAGATGCCTATTTTGCCTCACAGCCTCGGCTTCCCAGCCAATCTCGACATTGCACTAGTCCTTTATAGCCTTTTAACGCTTCCTTCACTTGGTTCCCTTTCTTCTCGCTTCAAAACGTAAGGCAGCTTGTGCTCCATTTAGCCGCGTCACCAAAACAGATAAGAACTTGAGCATTAACCATGAATGCGCTGAACGAGCGGTGAAATGCAATGCCTTCAGAAATCTCCGATCCTGAACGATTCGTCGAAATCAGTGGCAACGCTGAGTACTGTTCAGTGAAAAGATTGCAAGGCGTCGTAAAACTGAAGCTTCGAACCCCAGGCAGACTTTACACCCTGAAAATCGAGCCCTTGAAGGCTGAGGAAATAATCAAGAAACTCCAATGCGAAATCCGAGAAATATAGAAGCACTTCCACAAGCGCGCATTCTTTTTTTTTATATTTGGCGTTCTCTCCTAGCAGGCACAAGAATCAAGCCAACGGGGTCGCGTCTCTTTCCAACAACTCTTGTTGTATGACGCCCTCGCGTTTGAGAGACGTTCCACAGAAAGGACAAAAACCAAATTCACCTTCTGGCAGTTCTTTCCCACATTGCGGACACGGCTCTGCACTCTTGAATGCAATCTTCGCCAACTGGCCGACGAATCTAGAGTATACGCCTGCGTAATGGAGGTACACAACGAACCCGACCGCAGCGATCACCAGCCCCACAACCCCCAGCTCAAGAGAGTTTCTCGCGAGCGGAAGAGTTGAAAAACCCGCGGCTGACACAATCACGCCGACGAGACAGGCTAAAAGACCGCCTCTCTCGTTTCGTTTCGCATCCTTCATCATTTCTTGAAGAAGTGCAATTCTCGCAGCTTCAGACAAGTTTTAACGCCTCTAGCATGAACCATGCGCAAGCGTATCTGCGCAACAAAGAAAGGTGCGGCGCGGACAGTAAAAGAGTTATGAATTCTGAATAAGAATCAATCCTCTAGACGAACAATTCATGAAAAGCATGCACGAAGTCTGGCATCCTGCCTGAGAAAACGTAATAGGAAGCCGCTTCGTCTATTTGAATAGATGAACTTGGTGGGATTGTAAGCTGAAAATTTCAGTTGCGGGCAAGGGAGGTGTTGGAAAAACCCTGCTGGCTGGAGGCTTAGCGTTCTTCCTTGCCAGAAAGGGATTGAGCACCATAGCGATTGACGCTGATTCTTCGCCGAACCTAGCCTTGACTTTGGGTCTGTCCGCAGAAGAAACGCGCAAAATCGTGCCGCTCTCCGAGAACAAGAGGCTTGTCGAGTTCAAAACGAGCACTGGGTATTCGGGCGTTTTTCGCCTGTCTTTCAGCGTGGATGACGTTGTTCGCGACTTCTCGGTGAAGACTCCCTTTGGAGTTAACTTGATTGTGATGGGAACCGTGCAGTCGATGGGATCAGGATGCACTTGCCCCGCAAACGCGCTTGTGCGGGCATTGATGCGCTACTTGGTTGTGGAAAGGGACGAGGCTGTCGTCCTTGACATGGAAGCAGGCTGCGAACACATGGGCCGAGGGACAGCGCGGCAGGTAGATTACATGCTCATAGTTACCGACGCAAACAGCAAATCCTTAGAAGTTGCCAACCACATTCATGCACTGGCCGCTGGCGCGGGAATGAAACGGGTTTTTCTAATTGGAAACAAGATTGCTAATGAGAACCAAAAAGACGTCATCGAAAAATATGCACAGGAGAACGGCTTGAGGGTTCTTGACTTTATTCCCTTCGACGAAACGGTCATGGATGCAGAAATGCGAGGCGAGACCCCGCTCAAACATGAGACTTCAGAGGCTTTGGTCGCCATAGAAAGATTGTGCAAGAACTTCACGACGAATCACAAACTCATAAATCTGAAAGAACACTCCTCTGTTCAAGGTAGAAGGAAGGACCTTTGAAAACGCTTGTCACAATCGGCCGGGGAGGAACGGGAAAAACGAGTTTTGTGGCCATGATGGCCAAGTACTTCAGCGAGGCTGGGGATTCACCTCTTCTCTTGGTGGACGCTGACCCTGACCAGAATTTAGGCGAAATGGTCGGAGTAGACCTGAAAGATTTTGGCAAAAAGTCAATCTCAGACTTGCTTGTGGAGACTTTTCTGGAAGAGGGAGGAACCACCGTCGGCGTTGCCCCCACTGAACGCATCGAAAACAAGATATGGGCTCGAGGCATGTACGAAGGCGACAGTTTCGACTTCATCGCCCTCGGAACAAAATGGGTCGAAGGATGCTACTGCCTGCCAAACGCAGCCCTGAAAGGTGCACTCGAAACCCTGACAAAGAACTACAAGTACGTGCTCATCGATTCGCCGGCCGGATTGGAGCACCTAAACCGACGAATCGCAACAAAAATCAACGACGTTTTCGACGTCATCGACCCTTCAAAGAAATCCATCGACCACGTTGAACGAGCCTACCGCGTGGCCAAAGAGGTCAAAATAGCCTTCGAGAACTTCTACGTCGTCGGCGGTTACAGGCTTCCAGAAAACCTGAGAAGCCATGTTGAAAACGCTCTGAAATTCAAGTACCTGGGCAAGATTGCCAGAGACGAAAAAGTCGAACAGTACGTTCTTGAAGGAAAATCTCTCTTCGACCTGCCCTCAGATTCTCCGGGGTTCGTCTCTGTTAAAGAAATACTGAAGTCTGCCGGTTATGCCAGCCACTAAATAACCGTGGCATTTGAAACCGTCGACACTAATCATCCGAAAATGTCATTCTCAAACCCGAATTTACGATGATGGAACGGCTGGAACCTCGAGACAAACTTAAAATAATTCAGTGACTACCTTACAATCTCTGCAGGTATCTAGGCTGGTTTTTAATTGAGCAGAAAAGGCGTTAAAGTAAAGATTGGAGAATTGAAGACTGATGTTGGAATTGTAAAGAACCTCGAACTATCCGTGGGTAAGGTTGTTGATGAATCATGGACTGAGCCTATGGGACCGACTCCATTTCCTTCCATGACCACGCTTAGAGAGTGGGACAAGAAGCTTCTCCAACGGTACAAACCGTTCTACATGCCCTTCTGTGACGTGTGCTGCCTCTGCACCTATGGGAAATGTGACTTGACTGGCAACAAACGTGGGGCTTGTGGAATAAACATGTCTGCGCAGCAGTCGAGAACAGTTCTGCTGGCTTGCTGCATAGGAACGTCGACGCACATCGGACACGCTCGCCATCTGGTCGAACACTTAATCAAAAAGTTCGGCCGCAGAAAAGCCCTTGACGTGGGCGGCCTTAACATTAAGGTTGAGGCACCGATCATACGCTTGGTCTGCGGAACAAAACCCCGAACACTTGGGGACCTGGAAGAAATTCTGGATTACGCTGAAACTCAGCTTACCAATTTGCTCTCGGTAACACACACGGGCATGGAAGGGAACAGCACCGATTTTGAATCAAAGGTTCTTCACGCTGGCATGATTGACCACGTAGGATTGGAGGTTGCCGACATTGCTCAGGTTGCAACATACGGCTTTCCAAAGGCGGATCCTGATTCTCCTCTCGTAGATTTGGGGTTTGGAACCATAAAACCCGAGAAACCCGTAATTCTTGTCATAGGTCACAATGTCGTTCCTTCAATCGGAATAATAGACTATCTGAAAGAGAGCGGAGCTGACACCGAAGTTGAGGTGTGCGGCCTCTGCTGCACGGCGCACGACATCACGCGGTATCATAAAAAAGCGAAGATTGTGGGTCCGATTTCGTGGCAGTTGCGCTTCATAAGAAGCGGTGTTCCAGACGTCGTTGTCTTGGATGAGCAGTGCATCCGAACAGACGCTTTAGACGAAGCTCACAGCATCAAGGCACCTGTCATCGTGGCCTCTGAGAAGAACTGCATGGGATTGCCAGATCGCACTGGCGACGCTGCAGACGAAATAGTCGAAGATCTTGTGAGCGGAAAGACCCCTGGAGTGCTTATTCTTGATCCGGAGAAAGTTGGAGAAGTCGCAGTTAAGACCGCGTTGAAAGTTGCGCCCATGCGGAAGAAGTTCAAGACAATTCCATCGGCTGAAGAGGTTGTTCGGAGGGCGAAGGAGTGCAAACAATGTAACGACTGCAGACGGGCATGTCCACAGGATCTTAACATTCCGGAGGCCATGAAGGCCGCCGGAAAGGAAAACTTGACGATGCTGGCAGATCTGTACGAATCGTGCGTAGGCTGTATACGATGCGAACAGGCGTGTCCCGTTGGCCTAAAAATCCACAGTTTCATAGTGAAGGCAGGAGAAAAGAAGCTGAAAGAAGAAAGCTACAAGATCCGTGCTGGAAGAGGAGCGATACAGGACGTTGAAATAAGGAACGTCGGAAGCCCCATCGTGCTCGGTGAAATTCCAGGTGTCGTTGCCTTCGTGGGCTGCGCCAACTATCCCAAGGGCGGAGCAGAAGTCGCTGAGATGGTAACCGAGTTTGCCAATAGGCGCTATATAGTCGTGACTTCTGGTTGCTCAGCGATGTCTGCGGCGATGTATAAGAATGAAGAGGGCAAGACTCCGTACGAAACATTCACGGGTGAATTCGCGGCAGGCGGCGTCGTCAATGTCGGCTCATGCGTAGCGAATGCGCACATAGCGGGGGCAGCGATAAAAATCGCCAACATATTTGCTAAACGCAATCTGAGAGGCAACTACGAGGAAATAGCCGATTACATATTGAACCGTGTCGGCGCCGTCGGAGTGGCATGGGGAGCCATGTCCCAGAAGGCAGCGGCAATCGCGAGCGGCTTCTGGAGGCTGGGGATACCCGTTGTGGTGGGTCCGCATGGAACAAAGTATCGTCGGATGCTGCTTGGGAGAGCTGACCGTGAAGAGGACTGGTACGTTTGTGACGCGCGAACCGGAGAGAAAGTCTACGTTGGGCCTTCGCCGGAACACTTGTTCTGCGCGGTTGAGACGAAGGAAGAGGCAATGGTTATGATTGCCAAGCTCTGTATGAGGCCTAATGACACGTCGAAGGGTCGGGCGATAAAGCTGACCCATTACATCGACTTGCACAAGAGGCTGTTTGGAACGATGCCTGAGGATATTCCCCAGTTCGTGCGCACCGTTACCGACGTGCCTGTCACGATGAAAGACGAAATCATGAAGATATTGCAGGACAAGAAGTGGAAGGAAACAGTCATACCTGACCCAACCCTCTTACCCAGAATGATCCGAAAGAGAAAGGAGTGAGAGAGCCGTGGCAGCGGAACCCTGGCAAACAGCCGAAGTCTCAGGCCCAAAAAAAGCCTCTGTCATAACAAAGCCTGAAGTCGTCGTTGCGATGATTAAGAAGTCTAAACACCCGATACTCGTTGTCGGCCACAAAGTCACGGAGATAGATCTCGAGGACAGAAAGCTGATTGACTTCATCGTTGACTTTGCCCAGAAAACGAAGATTCCAGTCGTCGCCACAGCCCACACAGTAAGCGAGTTTTTGAAAAGATCCTACAAACCAGCAGGGTGGATGCCGGCGGTGGACATTGGAAACAGACTTGTAGATCCGGAATGGAAAGGGATTGATGGCAAAGGGCCGCATGATTTGGCTTTGTTCGTCGGGTTGCCCTATTACATGGAGCTGAATATTCTATCCGGACTCAAACATTACGCGCCGAATCTCAAAACTGTAACGTTGGACAACGTTTATCACTCACATGCAAGCTGGTCTTTTCCAAACATCTCAGCGAAGGACTGGCTGGAAAACCTTAAGGTCATAATTGACAAGTCAGAAGCAGGAGGAAAATAGAGAAATGTCGATGTTCAAAGACATCCCAGTGGACGTGGGCGTAATCTATGAAGGAGAACGGATTCGAAGAAAAGACATGCAAGTGGAGCTGGGAGGGCCAGACGTCAAAGAGAAGTTTGAGCTGGCACGAGTGAAGAGGCCAGAGGAAATCGAAGATGGAAAAGTGACCATCTTAGGGCCCGACTTGAAGGAAATGGAAGAGGGAAAGGTCTACCCGTTCGGCATCCTCATCGAAGTTGCCGGCGCCAAGCTGGACCCAGAACTTGAAGGTGTCATAGAAAGGCGTATACACGCTTTCAGCAATTACATCGAAGGCTTCATGCACCTCAACCAACGCTACGACATCTGGCTTAGGCTGAGCAAGAAATCCTTCCAAAAAGGGCTGAACTCCTTCGAGTACATCGGAAAAGTCCTGCATCGACTCTTCAAGAGTGAACTGCCCATAATCGAGAAAATGCAGGTGACGTTTATCACAGACCCTGAAAGAGTGAAAGAAATGTACGGCGAGTCTCTGCAAATTTATGAAGCCAGAGACGCCAGAGCCAGAGGACTAAAGGACGAAGAGGTTGACAAGTTCTATGGTTGCGTCTTGTGCCAATCGTTCGCTCCGACTCACGTGTGCGTTATTACGCCTCAACGATACTCTAATTGCGGAGCCATAAGCTGGTTTGACGGTAAGGCAGCTGCAAGTATAGACCCGAAAGGCCCCGTCTTCACCATCGAACGTGGGGAACAGCTGGACGCCGTGAAGGGAGAGTATTCAGGCGTGAACGAGGCAGTCAAGAAAAAGTCTCTGGGAGAAATAACGAGGGTCCAACTCTACACGGCTTTCGACCATCCGCACACCTCCTGCGGCTGTTTCGAAAGCGTCGCCTTCTACATACCAGAGGCAGACGGGTTCGGCATCGTTCACAGAGGCTTCAAGGACGTAACCGTCAACGGGCTGGCGTTTTCAACGCTGGCCGACTCAACGGCGGGCGGCCGCCAAGTGGATGGTTTCCACGGGCTCTCCATAGAGTACATGAGATCCTCAAAGTTCCTACAGGCCGACGGCGGCTGGAACCGAGTGGTCTGGATGCCCAAAGAAATCAAAGACAAGATCAAGAACTTCATCCCCAAAGACGTTATCGACAAGATTGCCACCGAAGAGAACGCAAAAACTATTGACGAGCTGAAGGCTTTCCTGAAAGAACGCAACCACCCGGTCGTTGCGGGCTGGAAAGAAGAAACTCCAGAAGCCGCAGAGGCGGTAGCAGAAGAAGGGGAAGCCGAACTCGTGCCAGCCATAACGGCTGCGACACTGCCCATAACTGCCGGAGGCTTCAAAATAATATTAAAGGACGCAAAAATCTACGCGAAGAAAGTGATCATTCGTCAACTCAGAAGCGAGAAATCGGAGAACAGGTGAACAGGCTTGCCTGAAAATGAGAAAGATAAAGAAGAAAATCCTCTGGGAGTGAAGCTCAGTCCGCGCCTGACAGAACTACTTGCAAAACTCCAAGAAATAGAACTTGATGACTTCGAGATGGAAGTGGGCAGCTTAGAAATCTCAATTCAACCGGGTGCGGTTGTTCCGCGAGTAATCTCGCAACCCAGGGTGGTCGCACCGGCAAAGGTTAAGCCCCAAACGATCTTACAGACAGAATTTGTTCCACCGGTCAAGACGTATCCCGGCCAGATTGTGGAAGTGAAGCTTGGGGCGACGAAAAAAGAAGGTGGAACCCGTGGAAAGTGCGTCGTAATCGGCGGCGAAACTGCGCCGGCTTTCTACACTTTTGAGAGATCCATGCCTCATCCTCCTGTCGTGACGTTGGACATTTTCGACATGGAAGTTCCGCTTCCAAAAGCCGTCAAGATGCACGTCAAAGAAGTCGTTGGCGATCCTGCAGCTTGGGCCAAGCTTGCCGTCGAAAAGTTTGGAGCTGACCTCCTGACCATACACTTGATCAGCATTGATCCACTCCTAAAGAACGCTCCGCCGAAAGACGCGGTCAAGACCGTTGAGAACATAGTTCAGGCCGTGGACGTGCCATTGGTAATAGGCGGATGCGGGGATCCGGTCAAAGACACGGAAGTCTTCGCGGAAATCGCCGAGACCTTTGCAGGCGAGAGGTTCCTGATGAGCTCCGTGACGAAGGACATGGACGTGGAACGTTGCGCGAAGTTCATCAAGAAAAACGGGCATGTCGCATTGTCTTTCACTCCTATGGATTTGAACTTGGCCAGAGAGCTCAACCGTCGACTCTACGACTTCATGCCAAAAGAGGACATCGTCATGGATTTGACGACGGCGGCACTCGGCTATGGATTGGACTATGCGTTCACCAACATGGAGCGGGCCAGACTCGGCGGGCTGATGGGAGACCCAGAGCTGGCGCATCCGATGTCTTCAGGAACTACAAACGCTTGGGCAGCAAGAGAGGCCTGGCTGAAAATGGCCCCCGAATGGGAACCCCGCGAACTGCGAGGCCCCCTGTGGGAAGTGACCACGGCCGTGACGCTTCTGCTTGCAGGCGTCGACCTGTTCATGATGATGCACCCGGCCGCCGTGAAAACCCTCAAGGACATAACTCGACAACTTGGGTGCGGCAGTTCGGGCAACGCAGACAAACTTGCAGAATGGGTCTCTGCCAAAGTTTAGACTTCAGGGTGGACTTGTATGAGTGAGAAGGAAGGCAAGGGAAGAGTCGGCATAAAAGAGCTAAGTCCGATAACCGTTTACAAACTTCTTCCAAAGACAAACTGCAAAGAGTGCGGAGAAGAAAACTGCTTAGCTTTCGCGACAAAACTAGTCAATCGCGAAGTAACGCTGGAAAAATGCAAACCGCTCCTGGCCAAAATGCAAGAGAAAGCCTACAGACAACTGAAAGAAATGCTGAAACCAGCCATAAAAGAAGTTACCGTAGGCGTCGGTGACAAAGCTGTGAAAATCGGCGGAAAACTCGTCATGTACCGACACGAGTTCACGTACACCAACCCGACGGCAATCGCCATCGACGTCACAGACGAAATGACTGATGAAATCATGTTGGACCGGGTTAAGCGGACTGAAGGCTTCAACTTCGAGTACATAGGACAGACGTTGAAACTCAACATGGTTGCCGTCCGCTCCACTTCAAAAGACCCTGACAAGTTCGCAGCCACCGTCAAGAAAGTGGCAGAGAACACGGACCTACCACTCGTTTTGTGCTCGTTAGACACCAATGTTCTGGAGGCGGGAGTAATGGCCATTCCGAAATCCAGACCGCTCTTGTACGCAGCTACGAAAGACAACTGGAAGGAAATGGCCGAGCTCGCCCTTATGTACAATTGCCCCCTCGCGATTCTTGCGCCAAACGATTTGAGAACGCTCTTATCCTTGGCCAAGACGCTGACAGAATACGGCGTTGAAGACTTGGCGTTGGATCCTGGCACCTTCTCAAGCGACGGTCTAGCCGACACACTGAACAACTTCACGATGATTCGCAGGGCCGCGTGCGAAAAGGGAGATGAGCTCTGCGGTTTTCCGCTCATAGGTGTGCCAATGGTCGCCTGGATGGAAAGAGGTGAAGCCGTGGACGAAATCGTAAAGTGGAGAGAAGCCTACCTGGCTTCGATGCTCATCGTCCGCTTCGCAGACATCATAATCATGCACAGCGTTGACGGCTGGTCACTTCTCCCAAGCGTGATACTGCGGCAAAACATTTACACCGACCCAAGAAAGCCGGTGGCCGTAGAATCGGGACTGAAAGTGTTCGGCACTCCTGAAGAAAACTCGCCGGTCATGTTCACAACAAACTTCGCGCTCACGTACTTCACCGTCGCCTCAGACATCGAATCAGCCAAAATCAGCGCGTACGTGCTTGTTGTCGACACTGAAGGAACAGCTGTAGATAGCGCGGTTGCGGGCAGAAAGCTGACGGCGGAAAAAATCGCGGAGGCTATAAAGGCTTCGGGGATTGAAAACAAAGTCAAACACAAGAAAATCATAATTCCCGGAAAGTCTGCGCGTCTCAGCGGCGAAATCGAAGAGCTAAGCGGCTGGCAAGTCATGGTTGGTCCCAGAGATTCCTCTGAGATTCCCAAATTTCTGCAGGATAAATGGCAAAAACAAGCTTGATTCACCAACCAGGCATACGAAATATTCCACGTGTGCAGCCGAGATGGCAGTGTATGCAAATACGTAAGCTCATCGTCGCACTCTTTAATGAACTGAATCGTCCAGTTTCCATGGCGGTATTTGGACAACGCTTGATATTCATGCACGCGCACGAACGGTAAGAGATTTTGTCATTGAAGGTGAAGCGAAACTGATAAAAGGGTTACTTTTATCTCTATGAGTGAAAAATTGATTTTCTGAGAATATGGAGGATGTGTTCGATGGTAGGCGAGTTGTCGGCAGAGAAGATCAGAAGAGAATGCACTTCCAATATTATGCCCTGTGAAACCACGCAAGGGTTGGCGCCTCTTCAGGAGATTATAGGCCAAGAGAGGGCTGTCAGGGCTCTCAAGTTCGGGCTGGGAATCAGGGATCGCGGTTTTAACATTTACGTTGCAGGTTTTCCTGGAACAGGCAGGACGACGGCTGTTAAGAACTTTGTGTCGGATCTGGCCAAGACCGGATTGGTTCCTTCTGACTGGTGCTATGTGAATAACTTTCACAACCAATACGAGCCTAAAGCCATAAAGCTTCCAGCCGGAAAAGGGACACACCTTCGAGATGACATGGCAACTTTCATCAGTGAAGCTCAGAGGGCTCTGCCGAAAGCCTTTGAAAGCGAGGATTACGGCACAAGAAGAGCCTCCGCGATCAGAGCTGTTGAAGAGGAAAGACAGAAATTAATCGCCCAACTTACGAAGCAGGCCCAAGAACAGGGTTTTATCCTACAGGCCTCACCAGTCGGTTGGCTCATGATTCCAGTAATCAAAGGGAAACCAGTGAGCGACCAAGACTTCATCGCGTTAGACCCGAAAATACGGGATGCAATCGAGAAGAAAAGAGGGCAGCTAACTGATCAGTTCACAAGCGCTATGAGGCAACTCAAAGAATTGGAGGGAAAAGCTGACGAGGCTCTTAGGAAACTCAACCGTGACGTTGCACTTTTCGCCATCGGACACTTCGTGGCTGGCTTGAAGGATGAATACGCGGAATTCCAGGACGTGACCACTTACATAGACGAGGTGCAAACCGACATTCTTAACAACCTGCCTAGCTTCATAAAAGAGACGGGAGAAGAGTCTCCACAACTTCCTTTTCCAGCTCGGTGGATGAGGGAGACGCCTTTCAAAAAGTATGAAGTGAACGTTATTGTTGATAACTCAAACGTCAGCGGCGCCCCTGTTGTGATAGAGTTAAACCCCACGTATCAGCATCTGTTCGGCAGGATAGAGAAGGAAGCGCAGTTTGGGGCCCTGGTTACTGACTTCACCATGATCCGTGGTGGATCATTACACAGAGCGAACGGTGGTTATCTGATTCTTCCTGTTGAAGAGCTGCTTCGCAATTCATTCTCGTATGATGGCTTGAAAAGAGCCTTGAAAAACGATCATATAGTTATCGAAGAGGTCGAAGAGACGTTAGGCTTCATAGCGACAAAAAGTCTGAAGCCCGAGTCTATTCCTCTCAACGTCAAGGTGATTCTCATAGGTGACCCCTACCTTTACCAACAATTGTACAGCTTGGACATGGAATTTAATCAGCTTTTCAAGGTTAAGGCAGATTTTGACACGACGATGGATAGAACTGAAGAAAACGTACAACAATACGCTGCTTTCGTCTGCATGCTGTGCGAGAAGGAAAAAATGAAACACCTCGACAGTTCAGGCGTGGCCAAACTGATAGAACACAGTTCAAGACTGGCTGAAGACCAGCAGAAACTCTCAACAAGGTTTGCCGAAGTTGCAGACACCATCCGAGAAGCCAACTTCTACGCAGCGCAAGAGAACTCCGATTTTGTCACGGGGATTCATGTAAAGAAAGCCATCGAAGAGAAGGTTTACCGTTCGAAACTGATACAAGAGAAGATAGACGAGATGATAAAAAGAGGCATCCTGCTCATTGACACCGAGTCGGCGAGTGTGGGACAGGTGAACGGTCTTTCTGTGATGGAGCTGGGAGACTTCGAGTTCGGAAGTCCTTCACGCGTAACTGCCAGTGTGGGCCTCGGCCGTGAAGGAGTCGTCGATATCGAGCGTGAAGCCAAAACAGGGGGCCCCATCCACACCAAGGGCGTTCTAATCCTTAGCGGCTACCTGAACGAGAAGTACGCACAAAACAAGCCTCTTAGTCTCTCGGCTCGCCTCGTTTTCGAACAGAACTACGAGGGGGTGGAAGGTGACAGTGCCTCAAGCACCGAACTCTACGCAATCCTCTCAGCTCTCTCTCAGCTACCGATAAAGCAAAACTTCGCCGTCACAGGCTCCGTGAACCAGAAGGGCGAAGTTCAAGCTATCGGCGGAGTGAATGAAAAAATCGAAGGCTTCTTCGAGGTTTGCAAAGCCAAGGGTCTCACTGGGAAACAAGGAGTTATGATGCCTGAAAGCAACGTGCAAAACCTCATGCTAAAAGAGGAAATAGTCGATGCTGTCAAAGAAGGGAAATTCCACATAATCTCAGTCAAAACCATCGACGAAGGAATAGAAGTACTAACCGGCGTCAAAGCTGGCGAAAGACGTGAGGACGGGACCTTCGAAGAAGAAACCGTCAACTACAAAGTGGACAAGCGCATCAAACAAATGGCTGAAAAACTCAAGGAATATCCATCAGGCCCTGCGGCAGAGAAAACCGAAAGCTAAGCGCACTCCTCATAGAAGGGCGCAAAGTGCGCCGTTATCACTCTCTTTGTTCTAGTGCTTTTTCTACGGCTTCTCGTATGATGAAACCGCCAAGGTGAAGTATTGGCTCCTTTGTTTCAGGGTCGACGCCCATCGTTGCAGTGCATGGATAACTGTGATGAGCTTTTGCTATTACGTCATAAAGAATACCCTTCTCTGTGTCCACCCCCGTAAGTTTTCTTGCAACATACCACGTGGAGCCGCAGGGCGCGCTTCGCCTAGCAATCGCTGCCTCTATGACCTTACTCTTATTTTTTTTCTCAGTCGAAATCTCCAAGACGGGCTTTCCTATTTTCAATTCGGTGACGCATCGAGATATCGTTGGTTTGCACTCGGACGGTTCTAACGAGCAGAAAGGTTTCGGAAAGGCACTTTCAAGACCAAGTTCCTGGCACTTTTCTTCAACCTGCTTCCTCAGGCCCATCGGAACCTCCACAAAATCCTCAATGGGAGCGATTAACCCCTTCACCCCAGCCCGGTGCAGGCGATTCGGCAGCTCTAGCAGCAAATCCTTATGCAGGCCCGATGCTATGCATAAGTCTGCCTTGGGGATTTTTTTCGGCATGTGTTTATCCGGGTTATCGATGAAGGCTGGAAGGTCTGCAGGACCTGGAAGCTCTATCGCTGCCTTTATGTTTTGAACATGAGTGTAAGCGCCATACTTGCAAGAATCGCAATAAAGTCCACACGGTTTGCAGAAGCTTGGATCGTTGATGAGGTTCCTTATCACGCGTTCTGCAAACTCGCCGCTGTAAACGAAAACTAGGGTTAATGCTTTATCCTTCGGGTTCAAGCCCGTTCCACATGGGAAATCTTGGCTGGTCGTGTTCTTTATGTTTTCCCTTCTGGCGCAAATGGGTCGCGAAATACGCTTTGTTGCTGAGGAGCTGGTTAACGAAAGATTGGGTCAAATTCATGGAGTTTTTTTCTTTCGTCTCTTGAGATAATCTTCGGGCTCTGGGAAGACCTCTTTAATTCGTTCTAGGCGTTTTCTTGTGTTGACGTTGCTTTGTTGCGTTATGAAGTTTCTTGGTTTGCTGAAGGTTTCAACTTCGCCGGTTAGTCTTTTCCTTGTGATCTTGATGCAGTCGTCGACGATGCAGCTTAGAACGCATGCTCCGCAGTATATGCAAAGCTCTTCTGTCAGTCCGATTTCTCCCGCTTTCCAGAATAGGGCATTTGTTGGGCATGCTTTGACGCAGAGTTTGCATTCCACGCCGTGACAAATTCTCTTGTTAATGGTTATAGTCCCTTCAGCAAAGAATTCCTTCGTGCCCAAGGGGCCGAGAATTTCCTTCCTTCTTTTCTTCTTCTCTTTTTTTCCAGTATCCTCTAAGAGTTCAAATATATCGACGCTCGGAGATTTCTCGCCTTTATTGGGCATCTGCTTCATCTTTCAAGCTAGCGCTCATCAGAATCTGCGTTAGGCTCACGAATTATAACTATCCAATCCTAACCCTAAATGTGCATTGGTTCAACACTCCGAGAATTGCATGGAAAAAGCGACAGCAGTTCTCTGAAACATCTTCAGAATGCCTCTTTTGTTCAAATTTTTTCCAAGCAAGCGTCGATTTGAGCTCTTATGCGAGTATGCCCTTTCTCAGAAACATGGGATGACAAGTGTTTTATACAAAGTGGTAGCTCTTCCAAGGAATTGAGCAGGTGAGACTTGATGTCAGAAAAGGTGGGTGTCGCCGTTGTCGGAGTGGGGTTTGTAGGGGGACAGGCGCATGTACCGAGTTTCAAGAAAATCGAGGGCTCGGATCTGATTGCGTTAGGAGCCACTACGGAAAAACGTGTGAAACCTCTTGCCGAACAGTACGGCGTAAAATACTATCTAGATTTTGACAAACTCTTGGAAGATCCTAAAATTCAAGCTGTAGTCCTAGCCGTTCCAACGCCGATGCATTTCGACCTTGCTATGAAAGCAATGAAAAAAGGGAAGCATGTTTTATGTGAGATGCCTCTCGCCCCGACGATAGACAAAGTGAAAGAAATGCAAAAAACCGCTGAAAAGAACAAGGTGATTTTGATGCCGATTCTCCAGTTCAGGTTTGCACCGATATACACGAAGACGAAGGAAATGATAGAATCCGGCCTAATCGGCAAGCCAGTGGCCTTCCATTTCCGCGAATTTATACCGGCTTCGAGCATCGCTGTACAATGGCCAGCTGGGTCTTGGGCCTGGAACATAGAGAAGAGTGGAGGTTACCCTGATTTCACTCTCTCCGTCTGGTCCTTGGACATGTTTAGATGGCTGTTCAAGAGCGAAATAGAAAACGTCCAATGGATGGCAAGCTACCCCAAACTTGAAAAGTACGGGGGAATCTTGGGTTACAACACGATGGGGGTAGTCAAGCTTTCAAACGGTGCCGTGGGTTCACTTCATTACGGTGCCTCGGTGACGCCTTCTGCAGCTCTCAGTAGGCTCGAAGTGTACGGCGATAACACGGATGTCATCCACGCTATTAATTTCAACAAGATTTTGCTGTACGGATCTGGTGAACAACCACAGGAATGGAACTTGGATGTTAAAGGCACCAGAGTCTGGGGACACCGTCAACTAGACGAGCACTTCATAGACTGCGTCCTACACCACAAGAAACCTCAGGTGACAGCCGAAGACGCAATGAAAGCCGAAGAAGTCGCATTGAAAATCGTCAAAAACATAAAGTAGAACAACAATCGACAAAACACTTTTCGTTTCGGATGAGAACAACAATCAAATCGTCATACAAAGAAGAGGTTTATAACCGACCCGATTCTTTTCCTTAGCGTAGTGGGCAGACATGTGCGAATTTAAAGTGGTTCTTAACGGAGAGACAGTGTTCAAGGACGCCGTCCTCGCCAAACTCAAAGGCAGCAACGTAACTGTTACAGATGTCCTCGGACAATCCAAAGAATTCAAGAACTGCAAAATACTAGAAGTCAACGTGAACTCTACTCGGTTGGTTCTTTCAAGTTCCTGAGAATCGGAAAGCGGAGCATTATATGGACTGAACGCTCGCTTCGACGGCTTTTGAGTTCTTTGCGATCCTGTTTCATCCTTGACTGATTACCACGGACTCACCGAAGAAGATAGACTAGCAATGGCAGAAGGCCGAGAAACACTGGAAAGGGTAACCCCGGGAACATGCCTCTCTTTTCAAGCATCTTTAGGACCAAGATAACTCCGGCCATTATGCCAATTACCGAGGCGGCCAAGAAGACCGTATTCACTATGCTCAAGATTGGACCAGCGTTTGCGAGAACGAGGCCTGCGAGCATTGAATAGAATGTGAGGTCGCCTAGTCCCATTTGAAAATTCTTGAAAGAAAAGCTTAATCCGCGAAGTTCTTCAAGTCCTTGCTCGGCTATCTTTCCCACGGCGCCGCGATAAACCGCATATATGTCATAAATAGCTAGGAAAGCCAGAATCAGTATCGCGCTATAAATCGGTATCGAAACTCCGAGAAACGCGCCTAGAGCTCCACCCAGAAGAAGAATTACAGCGTTGGAAATTCCTCCCTGAACCTTGAAGATCGCAAGATCCGCCAAGGCTGTTACTGACGTGGCGACCACCAGAGTGAGTATCAAGGCGGTTGTGGAGGAGACTGCGAGTAAAGAGAACAGTGCAGACAGGTAGACGATTGAGAGCAGGAGAATCGCGGCTGTTATTGCGAACCCCGTGATTAAGCTGATTATCCTCAGTTTCTTGCGTTTAACGAGTAGGTACAGCAGTGTTGCACCGACTCCGGCAAGCAAGACAAAATACAGTGCGTTGACGAACGATCCGACTCCTTCTGGGAACGGTGTGACTGGGTAAAGGCTGATGCTCGACGTCAATACCAAGTAGGCGCACAGGATTCCGAACCCTAAGCTTGCCAAAACTGGCAACAATTGTATCGGTTCAATCTTAAACTCTTCTTTCAAGAACCCTTACCCTTATCGGCATTCACCGTTGTCTTCACGTAGCATTTGTTGCAGAATAAGCTTTGCTTTCTATCCGTTTCGAAGATGGAGTTGGAAAAATACATGGCGCAGAACGGGTTGTCGCAATGCTTCAGTCCCAGAGTGTGTCCCAGCTCATGAACTGCCTCTTTCGTGCCTCTTTCAACGAGAAGCTCGGCATCTGAGACTTTTCCGTAGAACTCGGGTCTGAGTCTCCACAACGAAATGACGGCCACTTTTCCTGGATATTCAGCCTCTCCGAAAACGAAACTAAGCCTGGGAACGAAGAGGTCAACGTCCGCGATTCCAAGGATGCGATCGAAGGAATTGAATTTTTCAGCAATGTTGCGGATTGCCCCCAAGATTATGTCTGAACGGTATTGTTTTCTCGTCTCAGCGTAGGCTTCTTCGGGCAGCGGCAGAGCCTCTGCGATCAACGTGGTCTTCGATTCGGCGAGATCCGTCTCCAGACTTTCTTGGATTCCAGTTATAACGTCAGAATCCACTTGGCCGACGCGAACTATTCCAATTTCCATCTTGTCCTTCTCTTCTAGAGTTTGACGATGTCCCCTGTTCTGGGCGCCGAAGCTTCTAGACCGAGTTCATTCTTCGCCCATTTCGCCAGCAGCTCGCAGTTTCCTTCCGCTCCATGAACCACGTAGACCTTGGGTTTTCCGCCAAGTCTTCTCAGCGCTTCTTTCAGCTCGCCTGCTCCACAGTGAGACGAGAAATCGAAGTGTTGCACGTTAGCCTTGACTTTCCGCATTTTCCCATCGATGACGCATAATCCCTTTTCCATCAACTCTTTTCCAGGAGTTCCTGGAATCTGATAGCTTACCAAGAAGATGGCGTTGTCTGATCTTTTTGCGATTTTTGAAATGTAGAACATTGCTGGTCCACCCTTGAGCATGCCTGCAGGCGAGATTATCACGCCCGGCGTTCTTGTGGCTTTCCTCCTGTCCCTCCAACCTTCAACCCAAGTTGTAGAGTGTAATGCGTCAACGAAGGTTCTTCCATCTCTCAGGAACTGGGGATAATTCATCATCACTCTGCTCACCTCGCGCGCCATCCCATCAATCGTGACTGGATACTCAAAATGATGAGCCGCGAGTACGCACGCGAGTTCCTGTGATCTTCCAACTCCGAAAGCCGGGACAAGGACAGTGCCTCCCTTCTCCACGACGTCTGCGCACGCGTCCACGAACCGTTTTTCGAGTTCTTGGCGTTCGGTGTGCTCCTCATTGGCGTAGGTGCTTTCAATTATCACAGCGTCCAAGTCTTGATAATCCATTTTCGCGCCTTCCAGGAGCCTTGTGTCTATGATGTTGAAGTCTCCCGTGTACAGCACCTTTCTTCCTTCAGCTTCAACGAGCGTTTGCACACTTCCTGGAATGTGTCCGGCGTTCCTGAACTGGAATGATATGTCTCCAACTCTCTGTTCAACGTTGAAATCCAGGTGCCTACTGTTTTGTGTCATAGATTTGAGCTCAAGATACTCAAAAGGCAGGTAATAGCTGGACAGGTGAATGAAGTCTGAAATCAATAACTGGTTCAGTTCTGCGCTCATTCTGTTAGTGTACAAGGGTTTCTTTCCCTGCACATAGAATATCGGGATAGCCCCCGAGTGATCCAGGTGACTGTGTGACAAGACTATGGCATCAACGTCCTTCGGAGGTACGTGCATGGGGAACCCTGGCTCATGATCCAGCATGGCACCATAATCCATCAGGATCTGCGTTTTTTCGGTTTTGACCGCAATTGCTATCCTACCGACTTCCCGGGTTCCGCCCAAAAAGCCTAACTGCAACTGTCCCATTTCTCTTCATCAGCTAGTTCACTATTCATGTTTTGCGCTCTTTTAAAAACGTATTGACTTGCGGGTTGAAGAAGCTTTGACGGAACCTTTCTTTATTGCCTTTAGAATCTCGTCGACATTCACCGAAGCATCGATTTCGGTGTGAACACTCCACAGATCTTCGATGTTATGGGCATCGCTGCCAGCGACTCTAGGCAGCCCCATTTCCTTGGCCAATTTTTCCGCTAGATTGTTGAGGCTAGGCGACGTTCAGCCGTTCAGAACTTCAACCGCATCGAAAGCGATTTTTTTGCGAGACTTCCCAAACCGTGCTCTCTGTACGGATGGGGAACGGCTACCACGCCGTCTCTCTTCCTTGAAAAATCAATCACGCTTCTAACGCTCCACGGCTTAGGCGGCAGTTCATTTATTCCCAGAACCAGCAGATCTCCTTCAGGCGTCGTTATCTCTACACCCGGAATTACTAGAACATCTGTGTATGCGGCGGCCAGTTCTCGGACTTTGAAATAGCCTTCTATCTCGCCGTGGTCGGTTACGGCTATGGCTTTGATTGTCGGGTGCGAATGGAGTTGCACTCCGCCAGCGTTTTCGGATTTATGGACGAATCAGGTGAATACTTTGAACGTGCAAATCGGCATGGATCACGGTATTTTATTGTCTCCTCACAGAACATCCTTCAAAGCAGCTATCAGGTTCTTCTCTTGCTCTTTTCTGGCGGCAATGCGTTTGAATTTAGTCTTCTTCTTTGCACAGGCCCTTCTGCACGCGTTGAGGACTGATTTACCCCAGTTTTCAGCTTCGTCGATCAGCACTACCGTTTCATATCTAGTGCGGCTAATGTAATCAGCGAGCTGGGTTGCCACGTATTCTGATGTTTCCTTGTCTGGCGTCTGAACTGTTTCGTGTTGTGAGAGCGGATAGATCTCGTCAAGCTCGGTCGGAACGACTCCGAATGGGGCGCTGTAGACGCAAGCGTGAAACGTGCTGGGCTTTTTCAGCGGTTGGAGCTGTCCGATGATATCCTTGAACGCCTTTGACTTGTGAAACGGTTTTCTTCGTGTCTGAGGTAACAACAGTAGGATCTTTGCTTCGCTGGGCGGGGTGTACCTTTCGGCCAGCTTCTTCCTATACCGGACAATTTCGGGTCGGCCTAGCCCGATGGAGCTGAAGAAGAACAATCCGCTATTTTTTACCGCTGGGTCGTGTCTCTCGAGGTAATCCTCGTATTTCTTCAGTCTTTTCAGTGCTTGAAACAAGGCTGGGTGTCCGTGGGCCCGCATTTCCAAGTGTTCCCACAATCTGCCGTCTCTTATGGCTTGTTTAATGCGTTTCAACTCGGCGGCACACGCGTGAAGGTTGTGTTCGGCGAGGAACGTCTGCACTTCTTTCGGGGGCAGTTCCAAAATTTGTTTCGGAGTCGCTCTCACGCATTTTGGGCAGACGCACGGGAAGTAGTCAAGTTCATTCAGTCTGCAGGTGCCCGCTTCGGTCATGTAGCGACCTTCCTTGGCGTACAACGAATAAGCTGCCGAGTCGAAAAAGTCGCATCCTGAGGCTACTGCCAAAGCGAACATGAAAGGGTGCCCGGCGCCGAAGAGGTGAAGCGGCTTCTCGGTTGGCAGATTTGTTTTGGCGGTCATTATCATGTCGACTAGGACATCGAAACGGTAGCGTTCCATAACTTCAGTTGGACTTCCCAAGGCGTGTATTTGGAAGTCAAGCTTTCCCATCTCTCTGGCGGACTTAGCAACGAGGTCCAGGTATTTTCCGCCTTGCACTGGTCCTACCCACAGAATGTCTTCTCTTGCCTTGAACGTTTGGAACTCTTTGGCGCGTCTCAGGGTTTCGTCGACCGTTTGTCGCGCATGGGCTTCTGTAACTTTCCAGCCTGTTGGAATATCAAGTATCGTGGCTATGTCTGAACCTATCTGTTCCTGGTATTCCACTATTTCTTTCGGTGTCACTTCCACGTCGCCGTATACGAGAATCTGGTAGGCGCCGGAATCGGTCATAATTGCACCGTTGAAATCCAGAAAGCTCTGCAAACCGTTCTTGGTAGGCTGTTTCTCTGAATGCGTCTTCAAAATGTAGGCGTTGGTTATAAGGGCTTCAAACCCGAACTCTTCTTTAATTCTCTTCGGAGAAACAAGCTGCACGATGGGGTTTATTACTGGAAAAAGCAGCGGCGTCTCTATTATTCCACTTTTGGTCTGAAGTCTTCCAATTCTTGCCAGCAAATCTTTTTCTCTTATCTCAAAAGACATGGTTGAACTCTGACAAGAGAAAACAAGCAGACATATAAAAAACATTCACTAGATAATGACAACCAGATGAGAATGCGAGGTTCGGACATGAGTTTAAATGAGATTGTCAAAGAGGAGCTTTCTGGAAATGTCGCCAAATCATACGTGGCACAAATTACCCGTTTTCACAGAATTCAAGCCTCAACGATGTTCCACGAAGCCGCAGAATACGTGAAGAGCGAGCTTCTGAAAATAGGGCTCAGGGACGCTATTATAGAACAATTTCCGGCTGACGGAGCCAAGAAATACTGGACCTTCACCTCTCCGATGGGCTGGGCTGTGAAGAGCGCCGAGCTTCGACTCCTAGAGCCCGAAGAAAAGCTTCTCGCTTCGTATAATGACACGCCTCAGAGTCTACACACCTACAGTAACGCAACGCCTCAAGAGGGCGTCACAGCCGAGCTTGTTGACATCGGCGCTGGAATCAAACCAGCCGATTATGAGGGAAAAGACGTCAAGGACAAATTCGTACTGGCCACTGGCAGGGCAAAATCTGTTCACGAACAAGCCGTTTACAAGTTTGGAGCCGCCGGGGTATTCACAGACTCAATCACTTTCGAAATACCCAACGTCCGAGAAAGTCTGGACATCCCCGACGCCCATGCGTACCAATCCATATGGCCCACCGCCGAAGTGTTGGACAAGGTCAGGTTTGGATTCTCTCTGAGCAAACGGCAAGGAAACCAGCTGCGGATTCTGCTCAAACGCGGAAAACCAGTAAAGCTCAAGGCCAAGGTGGACGCACGGCTGTTTCCTAGCAACTTGGACGTGGTAACGGCGACTGTGCAAGGCGGGCTGAAGTCTGAAGAGGAAGTGTTTCTGGTTGCTCATCTCTGCCACCCTAAGCCCAGCGCCAACGATAATGCCTCCGGCAGTGGGTTGCTATTGGAGATTGCCAGAACAATCAATGGTCTGATTGAATCCGGAAAGATTGAGCGCCCAGCTCGGACAATACGTTTCTTGTGGGTGCCCGAAACGTTCGGTTCTGTATGCTACCTCTACGGCCACGAGGACCTGCCAACTAGGCTAGTCGCGGGCATAAACTTGGACATGGTTGGTCAGAATCAGGAGCTCTGCAAATCCACTCTCAACCTTGACCGCACTCCAGATTCATTGCCATCTTATTTGAATGATCTGGTCTTCCGTTTCATGCAGGAATCCGTTAAAGAATTTGATGTCCCCTCTTCGTTCGGTTCGTCATCCGTCTTCCGTTATGCAACGGGGGCCTTCAGCGGCGGTAGTGACCACGCAGAATTCACCGACTCAACGATAGGAGTTCCATGCGTGATGCTGCTTCAATGGCCAGACTTGTTCTATCACACGAGCATGGACACACTTGACAAAGTGAGCGAGGACAGTCTGAAAAGGGTCGGATGGATAGCGACAAACGTCATGCTGACTCTCGCAAACGCGACCTTTGAAACGGCATTTCAGCTCGCGCATGAAACCGCGTCCAGGGGCATCGTCAGAATCGAAGAAGCCAACCAAGAAGCCGTTGAAGAACTGTTCAAGAAGAGGCAAAACCCGAGGCTTAGAGACAAGCCTGAGGAACTAGCCAGAGAACTGAAGAGGACAGCTTCTTTCCACAAGAACAGGATAGAACATTTCGCGTGGCGCGAACAAGAAGCGGTCAAATCAGTGAGAAGACTCGGAGAAAGCGCTGAACTGAATGCTTCCCTGAGCGTACTCTGCAGAAACATTGCAGACATAGCCACTCAGGAACTCGCAAGGCTCCAAGAGGCTCTGAGCTTCGTAGCCAAGGCATCGGCGTTGACTCTATCAAACCAAAATGGTCAGGCAGAGTCCAACAAGGAACTCAGTGTGGTTCCGAAGCGACTTTTCAAGGGCCCGCTTGATTCTAATGTTCTGAGGAAAACGTTGAGCGAAAAAGAGCTGGAAATGTACGAAGAAGTGCGCAAGATAGACGAGGATTTCGACAAGAAGACGGCAGAAGTGCTGAACTTCATGAATGGAAAACGAAGCATCTACGAGATTGTACTGGCTGTCTCTGCGGAGTACAGCGAAACCAATCCTGAACATGTGTTGAAGTTTCTGCGAGACCTTGAGAAATCCAAGCTTGTCGAACTCTGCTAACCTCAAGTTTCGAGCTAAACACACTTATATCACGATTTTTCCATGTACTACCTGCCCGCCCTATCAGAAGGAGAACTAATGGTCTGCGTAATTGAAATCTTCGAGAAACCAAAACTTCATGATCCTGTTCTAATTGAAGGTCTGCCAGGAATAGGTTTCGTAGCCAACATCGCTGCTCTGCACTTGATTCGTGAGTTGAAGGCAGAACGTTTCGGCGAGGTTCATTCTTCGGCCTTCCAAGACCTAGCGATCACAACCTCGAATGGTGGGGTGCAGTGTCCGATGAACGAACTGTACTATTACAAGAGCCAGAAGGAAGGGCGCGACTTGATAATCTGGTACGGCAACACGCAGGCTTTGACGACTTCAGGACAATACGAACTCTGCGGCAAAATCTTGGACGTTGCTCAGGAGCTGGACTGCCACTATGTCGTGACCTTGGGCGGATTCAGGCAGGAAGAAATTAAAGGTGTTCCTCAGATTTACACGGCTGCTTCGGATCATGAGGCATTGGACATTGCTCTCAGCCTCGGAGCGAAGATAATGGTTGGACAGATATTCGGTATCGCCGGGCTCACTGTCGGCTTGGCTAGGCTCAGAGGTTTCAAGAGCTTCTCGCTCTTGGTGGACACGTTGGGCATGTATCCGGATGCAAACGCCACGCGTTACGTGCTGGCAGCACTGAACAAGTTCTTGAACATGAACGTCGACCTGTCCAGTATTGACGCAGCCGCAGAAGAGACCAAGAGAATCTTGGAATCCTTTGGTTTGATAAGAACCGTCGGGACAGAAAAGAAAAAAGAGGAACAGCAGTTCCGCTGGTTTATCTAGGTTTTTCCCTTGGACTCAGTGATGAAAGACGCATATACCTTATCCACGCGTTCAGCAGCCGGGCCCGAGCCTTCGACCACACCCTTTTCCGTGACTTTAACCTTATCCATGACCCAAATGAACCCCTTGTCTTCGTAGAGCTTGACCATCGTCGGAAACACCTTTTCGAGACGATCAGCCAGAGCCTTCAAGTCAAAAGGTTTTTCAACACTCAAAATCTGGGCTACAACATTGCCATTCAGAAAAACCCTGTGCAAAGCCTTCCCTTCCTCATCCTTCGCTTCTGAGAGACAAAGGCTCAAATTGTCAGGGTTAATGCCGAGCAACGTTCCGGTAAACGTCTTTCCAGTGATAGTTCCAACGATCACGTGCCTATCCGCCAACGCTGAGACCTCACTGAAGAACTTTCTCTGCGCAACAGACAATCATTTAACCTCCATTCTACCTAACGACATTGCAAAACAACTATTTAAAAATGATAATTCTAGCCTTTTATAGCGCGTCGTATCAATGTTTCTTTCCGGTTTTTCAGTGCTCGAATCCGACAATTCTTGCTTTGCAGTGTCCTGTAAGCAGTTTCTGTGGAAGTCTTCTACGTCATTAGTCGAGTTAATTTTGGTCAAGTCGAAGATTGGATGCTTGAAAAACGGGGTTTGGAAATCGTCTTTGGCAAGAAGATTCTTACAGGTCTTCTGCGAGATACTTCAGGTCGAACGGTTTGATTATCATTCCGGTCTTCAGGCTCACGATGAATGATTGGACGTCGCTGATGAAGTCTGCGAAGTTGACGGTGTATTCTCGCATGAAATTGGCGTATTTCGAGTAATCCTTGTGGAGGGACAGGATCACCGCGTCTTTTCCAAGGCCTTCTCCATCGGATGCAAAGAAGACGTTGTGTTGTTGCATGACCCATTTCCTCTGTGCCTCCAGTTTCGTTTCTACTTCTTTCTTATCGTAGGTCTTTGCCTTGGCGAAGGTGATCGCGAAGATTTCATATCCTATCTTCTGAAATTCTGGGACAACCGTGTAGCTTCGCACGTAATTTTCTGCGAGTTTTCTGTTCCTGGTGACGGTGGGCTGAGATACTCTCAGCGCTTTTGCAAGTTCCCTATCACTTCTCCTGGAGTTTCTGATTAATTCTTTCAAAAGTTTGAGAATTTTCTCTTCTTTCATAGTCTCGACCCAAAATCAGTGGATCACAGCATTTATCTCTTTCGGAGTTCGAGGGGAATGGTTCAGTTCTTGTTTTCGACTTCCTGCTTGATAAACACCCTGCTCTTTGGCGGCAGATCTCTGTGAACCATGAGGTTTGGGCCTATCCAACTGTCGTTTCCCACCTTGACCCCTGGCATGAGAAGCGCATTTATGCCTGTTTTCACGTTGTCTCCCAGGACTGCTCCGAGTTTTTTTCTTCCACTGTCCACGAGTTTGTCCTTTACCATCATCTTGATTGTGCCCGCATCAAGCCGATAGTTCGCGGTTATCGTGCCCGCGCCCAGATTGCATCTCTCGCCTATTACGCTGTCACCAACGTAAGAAAGGTGGCCTATGTGTGCATTGTCCATTATTATGCTGTTCTTGATTTCGCAAGCGTTTCCCACCCTTGCTTTTCTGCCGATGCTCGTGCACGGGCGAATGTAACAGTTAGGTCCTATGTCGGCTTCTTCATCTATGAAGGCTGGTCCTTCAATGTATGCCCCTGAACGGACGTGCGCGGTTTCCGCAACCGTCACTGGGCCTAAAAGGTGAGCACCCTCTTCGATGAACCCCAAAGCTTTGCGTCTCATCCTCGTCAGTGCCCAGCGGTTCGCTTCAAGAAGGTCCCACGGTCTTCCGATGTCGATCCAGTCTTCAGCGGCTATGGTGACGGCGAGCACCGGTTTTTTTTCGTTGATGAGAAGCGTGAGCGCGTCTGGGATTTCCCATTCCCCTCGGGCCGTGGCAGAGGTTTGTTTTATCTTGGCGAATATTTCCGTTGAGAAAACGTAGATGCCCGCGTTGGCCAGGTTTGTCGGCGCTTCTTCTCGAGCGGGTTTTTCCACTATGCGCTTGACGTGTTTGCCGTTTTCAAGCTCGACAATGCCGTAGTTCTCCGGTTTTTCAACTGGCACAACGGCCATTGTCGTGGCAGGTTTCTCCGTTTGATGCAAGTCGACAACGGTTTTTAAAGCCTCCGCGGCAAACAGCACATCGCCGTTGACCAGCAGAAAATCGTCGCTCATGTAAGGTTCAACAACACTCACGGCGTTGCCTGTTCCAAGGACTGCCTGCTGTTCTGCGTATTCAATCTCTATGCCGAATTGTTTGCCGTCGCCGAAGTGTTGGCGAATCGCGTCTCCCATGAAGTGGACAACTATCACCGCTTGGCTTATCCCTGCCCTCTTCAACGCGTTCAGGCAGTGCTCGAGTATCGGTTTCCCGGCCACCTTAATCAGGTGCTTAGGTCTAGTCGCCGTGATGGGCAGAAGCCTGACGCCTTCTCCCGCGGCCAAGATTGCGGCTTTCATCTCTCACCATTTCCCAGCAGGTTCCTGATGGATTTTGCTCCCTTTTCCATTATTTCTCTTGCTGCTTTTAACGATTCACCCTCCACCGTTAGCCTCACAACGGGTTCGGTTCCCGAAGCTCTTGCCAGCAGCCATCCTTTTTCGAGAACAAGGCGAACGCCGTCAACCTTCGAGAATTCTTGGTACGTTTGAAAAACAGTCTTCAAACGTTCCCCGATTCTTTCGACAACTACTTCTTTCGCGACGTTCTTGCAATCGAAGTTCTCTCTCAGAATCGGATACTTCGGAGCTTCGGCAACAAACTCTGCCAAGCTCTCTTTCTCGTCTTCTAACGCCTTCAGAAGCAGGACTGACGAAAGTATGCCGTCTGGACAATAGTTGAGTTGCGGATGTATCCACGCGCCACACGGTTCGCCCCCAAATATCGCATTGTGCTTCTTCATCATTTCCGCAATATAGACGTCGCCGACCTTTGTCCTAACAACCTTTCCTCCTTGCCGTTCGACCATTTTTTCCACAGCCATCGAGGCTTCGACACTCGTCACAACCTTACAGCCATGTTGCTTTACAACGTGAGACGCGTAGGCTGCTAGGACTTGGTCAAAATCCGAAAAATGGCCCTTCTCATCTATGAAAGCCACTCGGTCGCCGTCACCGTCGAAGGCCAAACCAGCGTCCGCGTCTAGAGTCTTGACGACCGCGGCCAAGTTTGTCAGAGACTTGGGGTTCGGTTCGGGGCTTCTTGCTGGGAACAATCCATCCGGTTGCGAGTTCAACGCAATCACTTTGCAGCCCAGATCCTTCAGAACTGTCGGAGCAAGACTGAACGTGGCACCGCATCCAGCATCAACCACTACGAGCCATTTCCTACAAAGTTTCACATTCTTTTCTATATCTCCAACGTACAGACTTGCCTTGTCTGCAAACTGGTCGTGGCCAACATTTTCCCAGTTTGCGAGCTTAAAACGTTGCTGCACGATTATTCGTTCAATCACGTTTTGTTTTTCCTCATCATAAGCCAAGCCCTCACCGTCGAAAATCTTGATGCCGTTGTACTCAGGCGGGTTGTGAGAAGCCGTTATCATCACTCCAGCATCAGCCCTCATTTTCTTGGTCAACCAAGCCAGGACAGGGGTAGGTATGATTCCTAAACATTTTACGTTTGCCCCGCCCGATTCAAGGCCGGAAACCAAGGCGTCCTGAAGCACTGCTCCTGAAACTCTAGTGTCTCTCGCGATGAGCACTTCTTTGGCCTCGGCTAAGGTCGCCACGGCTGAACCAACTTGCTCCGCCAATATCGCCGTCAACTCCACGTTGGCTAAACCGCGCACTCCAGAGCTGCCAAATAATCGCACTGATACAGGTCTCCCGAACAGTTAAGAGATATGATAACAACAATTTCTGCTCTTAAAAAACTAAGCACCTAAAACGGCGCCAGTTCAGTGATTTCTCTTCGAAAAACTGGGATATTCAAAACAGATGCTAGATGACTGCGAGTAGGCGCGATATGCAAATCCACACGATGTCGCCAACGGACAGCGCTAGGACCAGACCTGCCGTGACGAAGATTAAGAAGGGTAATCCTGGGGATGCCCAGACCCCGTCTTGGATTTCTCCTTCATTGATAGCCTTATCAAGTCTCTGAACTACGCCATCTCTGCCCTCGTCCTTGGGCATTGCGATCAGTTTTCTGGTTAGATTGTTCTCAGAATCCTCGTTTGCATCCTCAAGGGGGTAGATGTGCCACTTGTCCTTCAATTTCTGAATGTTGGCTTTGTAGCCGGTTATCAAGATCAGAATCTTCCTGCCGATGGACCCGTTCTCGTAATTTCCGTCAAACAGTTCTCTGCCCGTTCTGGCGCGCCAAAAAACATTGTACCCGAGCATGACAAACGTCATAAGAGCCGCCAGCAAAACGGAGTTGCTAAAGATACTCAGAGGAAAGAGTATTTTTTGGGTGGGGGAAACTCCGAACAGAGGACTGAGCAGGCTCGTTGGAAAGAACGGTAACGCGAGTGCCAAGCACATCAGTGCTTTTGCATCAGCCCCCCCGAAGCCGCCAGCGTAAAAAATTACGATGGCAAACATAGCGGTGAACGCGAAGCAAATTCCATAGAGGGGCAACTGTGAAAACTGGTAGAAGTAAACTTCGGCAAAAGTAAGCACGAAGGCAAGCGGAGCGAAAACTATCCAAACAGTGTTACTCACTTCTCGGGTTTCGTTGTCGCTCCATGAAGCATAGAAAAGAAAGGCTAAAGCCAATGCCGTCCTTGTTACATCCAACAGACTCTGCGAGAGAAACTGCAAAGTGACACCTGCGGAAGTTCCGAATTGTCTTCTCTACTTAATTATCTTTCCACATCGGCTCGAAGCGCGTGTGCTAAGATGAATAGGTTGTTGGCGCTTGTGTACTCCATGGCAAGTATTGGCCAGTCGATGTCAGCACCTTGAAGTAGTATGTTACTCCAACTTGCCAAGAATAGGTCACCGTTATTCTCTGGACGTAGCCCGCCGCGAGTGATACGGGAGTGATCGTCTGGTTGTCCATTGTCGACGCTGATGTTCCAATGTAAACCTGAATTATCGTGGTGCCTGAAGTTCCCGAATTTCCGATGTCAATGTCTATTGTTGACCCGTTTCCGTTGAAGTTCACGTTTGCTTCGTAGAGAACGACACCTGCTTGTCCTGTCAAATGACCTGTATACGTCATAACCCAGGCGTAGGTGACCACGATGGCCGCCACAGCGATTACAACCAGAAGTAGCGTTGCCAGTATCGGCGAGATACCTTTCTTGGATTTGAATAATTTACTTATCAGGTTATTCACCTTCTGTTGTTTAAGGAAGACTCAATTTTGTTATTTAACACGTATGAATCCTCAATCTGCATTTCTGATCAAGATACGCTGCTCGACAGGCGTCCGTCAGGCGTGGCAAGCTTTTTTCCCAGCGCGCTCTTTGCCATGTCATTATTTTTGTTTCAGCGCGCGTCGAGCATCGCACTTTAAGAGATTCCATTAATCTCCCGTGTACACTGTTAGAGTTGGTGGATATTCGACGCTTATCCAAGAGCCGCTGACTTGGGCACTTGCTATTTGATAGATTGGTGTAGTGTTGCTGAATGTGGATACTGCCCCGCACCAAATCGTGTTTAGCGCGTAGGTGAAGCCTACTTGGGCCATCTCTATAGGAAGCAGTTCAATCGTTCCCGCTGCCGAGTTCACTCTGAGACCTCCAGTCTGGGTTCCAGCCATACTGTCGAAGCCGTAGAGTTCATTGTTTCCAGTGTCTGTGAACATTATTCCTGCTCCATTTGTTCCTGAACTGAGTTGGCTCCAATGATGCGCCGAAGCTGGTGGTTGGTTGAAAAACGTGGCTGCAGCTGTTGAGACTATTGGGTACCCGTTTGCCGTTCCGTTTTCTGTTTGAGTTTGCATGGGAGAAGTTTGCAGTTCGATTGGGCACAGATCTGTGATGTTTCTGCTCTGCGGTGATTGCACGAACAAAACTCTCAGTTGGTAGGTGTAATAGGTGGCGTTCGCCGGCAAAGTTATGACTATGTGAGAATAGAGGTTTGGAGAGTTAGGCACGCCGTTGCCCCATTCGGCTTCTTGCTGAACTATGTCTCTAACGACTCCGTCCGTGATTATATATGCTGGGCTAGCCCCGTAGGTGCTCCACTGATTGTTTATTCGCATGAAAGTTGCAGTACAGGATGCGGTTCCGACAGAGGAGATTAACTGAAAGTTTCCATTAAACTGAAGTGTCAGTATGCCGTTTGTCAGTGTTCCTGCCGCAGGATTGTCACCCGTGAAGTATCTATTCACGAACGCGTAGGGCGTCTGGGTGGCCAGGTCGCTTCCGTTCCACCATATCGTGACTCTTGAAACGTTACTGTTCGCGAGGAAAACAATCATGTTTCCATCGTTGAAGACGCTTGAATTACTCGTCAAGCCCAAAGGTATCAGATAATCGGAAGCCCAGTCTTCTATCTGAAAAGGTACTTCAGAATCAACCCCGTTTATAGTCTGGTTTACGTGAATCGATTTGACGGGAAGCGGCGGGATGGGCATGGCCTGAGTTGTCAACTGCAGGCTTTGTCCAAGCCAACGCATCGTGCCGTTCTGCAATAGCTCAATCGTGATAGGGTCTGACGACGGAGCAACTTGTGTACCGTTAAGGAAGAGAACAGTTGCATCTATCTGCCAACTGTTTTGCACAAGATCGGTCTGGGTTCCGCTCAAAAACCTAATGGTAAATGTTGAACCCGTAAGGTACGTCGTTACTGATACGTTGTTCCAACTACTAGGATTCAAACTGGAAATTAGGGGCGACCATGAGCCATTAGTGGAATTCCAGCACTGAACAGACAGAGTGTCTGTTGGACTGGAAAACGGTCCAGTAAAAATGTCCAAACTCTTAGTCGTTGCCCAATAGTTGACGTTCGTCCATTGTTCCTCAATGTCAAGGCCATAATAGTTTGTGGAGTTCGATGTTTGAAGCAGTACGCTGCCGATTTGCCATGTTGATTGTGTAGGGTCGCCTGTTCTCACTGTGTCGATGAATCTTATTGCGAAGGTTGCGGAGGTCAGATATGTGGTTACTGACATGTTGTTCCAACTGTTGGCGGCCAAGTTGCTGTTTAACACTGTCCATGCTCCGTTCCACACGTCAACTTCTAATGCTTCACTGCCGCTGAAGGCTCCAGTTTTTATGCAGAGAAGTTTTGACGAGTTTGCGTTGTAGGATGCTGTCGTCCATTGCTGCTCCAAATCAAGCTGATAGTTTGGAGTCGGGAATATGCTGCCAAACGAGGCTGAAGGCATGACATTGTTCGGTGGCATTTGTCTCATCCTGAACCATTGGAATTGTGCTGGGTTTGCGACAACAGTGGATCCAGTGTAATATGCGGCACTTACGCCTACATACCCAGTTGTGGCACCGTTGTCGTTCGCAGCGGTGTAGCTTGTAGCCGCAAGCGTGGTGAGAGCTGCACCTGAAGTGCCATATCCAGAGTAAAGAGCTCCACTCCAAGTGCCAGCATTATCCACAACCTGAAGCGTGTAAGGAGTGCCAACCGTTCCTTGGTAGGCATTATTAACTACCCAGGCGCGCCAATCGTTGAGGAAAGAGACGAATCCGGCACCATTGCCGCCTTGTTGACCTATGAAACGATATCCATAAGCATCGCCAGATATCAAAGAGGCATCTGCAATTATCCCGACTCTTGCAGTAGCTTCTGCCGTATAACTAACTGCCGTCTCAAGCACGTATGAAGAACTGACACTATAGGACGTGCCTTCAATAAGAGCCGTAGGCCCACCCACGTAATTGCCAGTGGTGGCCGTCTGCTCAAGGTAGCCATTGCTTGTGTCCCATGTTCCCTCCACAGTCGTGAAACTGCTCCAACTCGCACCACCGTACTGGGTGAAGACGTTCGCTCCATTATCATACTGCCCATACGTGGTTGAAAGGTTCGGCGCCTGTCCCCAGTAATTGTCGTCATAGTTTGTAGTCGTGGAGAGGAAGGCCATGTATATTGTGAGTGTGCCTCCGTTCGCAGCTATAGGGCTTGTCAGTTTGACCCATGCTGTGGCGCCGGTTGCGGTATTGTTGAGTGAAGGGGTGCAGGATTCAAGCCACGCGTATAGAGGCGACGTGAGGGCGCTATCCGAGTAGAATCGGATGTTTCCCAAGTTCCCTGCTTCGAAACTTGTGTAGATAGAGGGGTTCCAACTTATCTCCTCTTGAAACGGGTTCGGAGTTGCAGATGATTGGGTGTTGATGATTGTGATGGGAACGTAACTTACTGAGGCTCCATTCGTGTTGGCCTCGGTTAATGTGTCGTAATTGTTGCCTGCCGACTGTTCGGCGGAGAAATTACTTGATGTTCCAATGTCGGTGTCATGAAGTTGATTATTGGCTTGAACAAATTGAGTGTAAATGGCTGGGACGCTGCCTTCCGTTAGAATGTCATCTATGCCGTCCGGCCCATACTGTTGAGCTGTGAAGTTCGACTCCATTCCTATGTTACCGTTGAAATCTACGTCTGACGCGTTGTTGTTCACGTAGTCCGTTGATGACAAGTTTGCTGAGGAGACTGGCCATGTCATATTTATGTTGTACGAGGAATATGGAGAGGCTACCACGATTATGCCTCTTTGATCCGTCACCTGAACAACGTAAGAGTTGGCGTCTATCCCCGTTGGCGGCTGAATCTGGTACGTGCCGTTTGTGTAGGTTGTTGGGCTGGTGCTTGGAGGGACTAATCCCCAGGTCGAGTTTGCGGTTTCGTACTGGAAGAATTGGAAGTTTTGTTCTCCGAGATCTGTTACGGGTTCATTTTGATCTTCGGTCACGACAAGGCTCGTTTGATTGTTTTGTGTTGCGTTTGCGATCTGCACAGTCAGTCCGCATGAGGGCGCGTACTGCACTCCGTCAATTCCGAGTTTTGTCAGATTATAAGTCACGTCGAGATATCCTGTGCTGTAACTGACGTTACTGAACCAGTATGTTTGGATGGTGAGGTTTGTCAGGCTGAACCCTGCTCCCCAGTCTGGGTGAGTGTTTGCAATGTATTCCAGCCCGCTTGTAGTGTAATTAAACGTACTTTGGTTGGCAAATGAGCTGTCTCCGGTGACTCGGATGACGGAACCGTAATAGCCTACGCTGAAACCCAGCAACTGTTTTAGGGCAAAGTTGGTTTCGTCGACGGCGGTTAAGACTTGAGGTTGGACCGGAATCGAATTGTTGAGTATCATTGTGTACGTTATCATGACGGTTGATACGAGAATCACCGTGACGAGTAAAGCAGCGATAATTGAAAATTGACCTCTCTTGTTCAATTAAGACCCTCCTGCTAGTCCGAGTTGAAGAACGACGAGTTCAGAAGTGCCTGCCGCCGTGTACTGTGACTTGTAAAGCGCGGGGTTGTAGTCGGATAAGATGCCCAAGGCTGCGAGTCTAGTGTCTGGGACTCGGGTTACGCCTAGCGCGAAAAGAGATCCTGTGACGTTTGTGGCTCCATTGAAAATGTGGTTGAACACTGCTCCGGGCATCGTGCCGCTTGTTGGGTTCAAAACAGAAGTTGCGACGGTCAGGTCGTACTGAGTGGTGATTGAAGCCGGCAAGGCTCTGGTGGCTGTTTGGGTGGGAGAAGGAAATATCCCATAATAGCTGCAGTTGCTTAGAGCTGACGCTGTAAGGCCGACGACGCCGACATCAGAAGTCAGCCAATTGCCATTGTAATTGTATGGTTGGTTGTCTATGCCCTCGAGAAAAGCGTTGAGTCCCGCAGAAGCATCGCAATACATGCCGTATATGCCCCATGTGTTCTGGATTCCTGCGAGCTGCACGGTGTTTGAAACATAATAGAATGGGTAGCCGACGATGCTCACCCAAGTCCAATTGTACTCGTTGACACACTTGCCTAATTGGTAGCAGTACTCATCGTATTCGCTTGAATAATTGATTGCATAGGTTTGGGGAATTGGCACAGCCTCTCCACACGTGTTGATGACTATGGCATTTTGAAGAGTCTCATCTCCAAGAGGCTGTCCGCTCATTAGCTGTCCAAGCTGTGTAGTGTTCTGCACCATCACGATAGAGGACGGGTTAAAGTACGAACTAAATATCTCTTGAAATTGTTGTGCGATGCTTTGAACTGTGTATCCCGTGATCCACCAGCCGTTGGAATCGCTGCAGTTCAGTATGTACAGTGTCGCCTGTATCTTCTGTGGGGTGACACTGAAGGTCACGTTGGAGGAGGCAACCATGTATGATGCGGCGTTGGAGCCGGCGCCTAGGCTTTGAGCGTTGGAAATTGATCTGCTCGCCGAATAGAGTGGTTGTCCGTTTGCGCTTGAAATTTCGTAGGCGGTGAGATTGTAGATTATGTTCGATGGCAGACAGGCTGAGAGTGCAACTTGAAGCTGATTCCAAGCTGTATTGTTTGTCGTGTCGAAGGCAACGGTGCTAAGGCCACCCTCTGCATCGAGAGTCTCCAGCGTCGTCAAGGAAAGTCTGCTCAGGTTCAGAGGCGAAACCTGCCGGGGCGAGGGTAAAACAGCAAAGAACGAGGCTGTTAGGAATGCTCCGGTCATTATCATGATAACGATTAACACTTCAACTGTGCGCATCATATTAGCCTGTCACCCCGTATCCTTGTAGACTCCACAAGGACAACTTCGCCTGATACGCGATGTCTCCGATGAGGACTTGGCGCAAATCCGTGGCGACCCAATTTTTTCCAGAAACGTTGGCACCGAAGGTCACGGGCATTCCTATCGATTCAACTCCGAGAGGTGTTATCACCATGCCGCAGTTGCTTCCATCTCCATAGGCGACAACTAGGAAGCCAGTTTGATTATTCGTTGTGATGGTCAAGTTCTGATTAGGTGTGCCAGTGTTTAAATTGCCAGCAAAGTTTCCGGCTTGGGCTGGCACCAAATTGTCTGGTAGGGCATAGAAAGAGGCGTTGAAATACAGGTTGCCCATGCCCGTCTGCGGATTCTGCACGAGCATTATGTTTGCTGTTCCCCCATCGTAGCTCTCAATATAGGGAATTAAATTTCCTGCGTTCGTCACGGTGTCTTGTGACAAGTAACCTGTTCCGTAAATTCCTCCCGTGCAGGCTTCTGCTATGAAGCAGAATGCGGTTCCATTGCTTAGGGAGGGAAATTGAATGAATGCGATTCCAGCGGAGTCTGTTTGAAGAAGGTTAGACGTGAAATTATAGTTAAGCACCGGATAATTACCCGATGTGCTCGTGGTCGCCCAAAACATAAGATAGTTTACGGTTGCGTTGCTGAATGGGAACCCGGTTCCGTACGCCTGAATCTTGAGTTTTAGATCAGTGCTGGGTACTTGGGAGATACTCACTGTGATGGTTGGTGTGATTGACAGTTGAAAATCGTAGGTTCCGTTTATTCCTAACATGCTGGTCACATTATGATAACCGATGCACTCGCTTGATTGAACGAGCAAGTATCCGCCATTTACGTTCCATGACACGTTATTGTATTGTTGAGCTGATGGAGAAAGTAGTCTCATCACGGAAAACGGGCTTAGCCTGTACTCTTCGAATTCTGGGTCTTGCAAGCCAAAGAACGTGAGTTTCTGAGTGCTACTGTCTGAGAGTCCCCAATCGGATGGAGAGCCTGGGTTTAACAGCATGCTGTCGAGGACATCACTGCACTTAGTCGCTATGAATGTGTGGTATTGATACACTATTGCTGTTTGGTTCATTTGGTTGTAGAATCCAATGAAAAGCAGTAAGGCCGCTAAGAAAACGACGAAGGCGACCAGATGATCTATCGTTGCTCCTGCCACTTATACACCGCCCCTGCTTAACCTCCAAACCCTAACGATATTGTCCCGTTTTGAAACTTCTGGGCGTAAGCGTCCGCGGTCGTGGAGTTGCTTTCAAACGTTGTGGCGCTATTCCACTGAACATTTGAACCTAACAGGACTGATGATGTAACCTCATTGGTAGTGGTAACCAATGTGACTGTTATCTCGAGTACCTGGCTAGAACTTGTCGCGGAGCTTGAAGGTTGAAGTGTCGCGTTTGCCGTGTAGAAGTACCCGTCTATGTACGGGGGAAGCCCAAACTGGTCGGAGGTTGTCCCAGCTGGTATTGTGGGATGATTGAGTGCGAAGTACATCTGCTGTATTGTGCTTCCGATGTTGCTGGCTGCGTCTTGAAGCACAAGTGTCCTTCGCGAATCAACCCAAACGTTCATCAAATAGCTGGCAACGATGGGGAACAGGAATATTTGTGCGATGAGAATCGGAATCATGATAACGTGTTCGATGGTTACGTGTGGGATAAATGGGCCTCCTTTAACTCTTCTAGGTGGAACCTAGCGAAACAGTCACATTCCCCCCGAAAATCTGAACAACCGAATTTTGACCAAGGATGACAGTTTGGCTCGTAGCCGCGAAGTTGAAGAAGCCTGATGACAAACCCATTCCGACGGCGTTCGGAAAAGCCACATCGATCGTGACGTTGTTAACGTTGTTGAATATTTCCTGTTGGACGTTAATACCTGTCAAGGTAACTGACTGCGACAGTTCTGGCGATGGACCTTGATTGAGAATCGGCAGATAGAAGTCCGCATAGTTGATGCCGTTTATCACTGCGTTGAGCTGGCGGACGATTGGCGCGACCACTACCCTGATATAGCTTCCGTCTTGCATAGGTATTTCTTCTGTGACGAAGATTCTGCCCACGGGCGCAGCAGTGCCGTTCTGCAAGAAACTGTTTGACGATGGAAATATTTCGTCAAAGTAATTGTTCGCAATCGAATAAGAGCTCACGGGTATGTTGTACATAATTACGCCAACATTGAAGCTGGCCACGAGCAATCCGTCAAAGTAGAAACTGTAGGTTAAGGCCGGAGATCGAAACGTAATTGCTCCGTATTTGCTAGTGTAGGTTAAGGTTTGAGTGCGCCCGGGAATCCACGCAACGTCATCCACTTGCAGACCAAGCGTCTGCATGAACTGCTTCATGGAGTTGAACTCGTTTTGAGCAATTTGCCCGTTCAAATAGCTGTTTACGAAAGCAATGGCCACTAGAAGCATCACGATGATGGCGCTTGTCAATATGGTCTCGGACACGGCCGGGCTGATGCCTCGTTTGTTCCTTCGAAAGCGTCTGAGAGATTTTCTTGCAGCCATTTCCACTCTCTCCCTTCCATGCTCAGATCTTAATGAACATGGGCAACAGTTCTGCTGCTATGATTGAGATTATGACCAGAATCGCTGCGTGCTTGAACCCTGCCGCTACGGATTCCTCGCTGATTTTTCCGGCAACGATGCCCACCATGTAGCTGTAGAAAATGGCCGATGTCATGAAAACCTGTCTGATCCAGCCCATGTCCGGCGGAGGGGCGCTGCCGGCAACTCCTATGGTGCCCGTTGTGAAGCCCAGCATCATGGAGGTGGTGACGACCAGAAGAAGTGCCGCAAAGTAGGGCATCATGAGGTAAGGCCGAGTTGAAGATTTCTTTTCTTTTTCAACTTCTTGCGTCAGGTTGTTGAATCGGGCAAGCGACTCTATCATTTCAATAGTTCCACCGCCAACATCTACTGTCTCAACGAGCAAGAACATGACGATTTGCGTCATCCAACTTCTCGTCCTCTGTACGAAGTCCATCATCACCTTCTTCAGCGGAATTCCCCAGGAGATTTCTGAGCTGATTTTTCGGAGCTCCTTGCTGAATATGCCGTAATCACGGTGCGAAAGACTTTCAATGCACTTCTCGGGTGAGAGTCCAGTCTTTCTGACTTCCGTCATGTCTCTCAGAAAACTGTTCACACCCTGTTCCGTGCCTGTCGTCTTGCCTGAGAGCTTGCCGTGAACTACAGCTGCAGGCGCAGCTGAAATGAATAATGCCAACGCAAGTGCCACTGGCATCGTACTCAATATGCCAAAACTGCCACTTAGAAAGAGGAAGAGGAACAACGCCAATCCTGCTACGGCACAGACTCCGAACACCTTGTAGGGGCGCATTTCAACAATCGGGCTCTTGGGTTGCATGCTGTGCGCCAAGTAGACGAACATTATTGATAGCATTGGACTCAGGACGAACGTGTAGAGAATGATGGTTGAGACGTTGCCGCCGCCGGATGATCCTCCGACGCCGATGTTCTGTACACTGAACATTATGTAAAAACAGAGGGACATCATGACGTTGACTATTATGAACGTTTCCAGAAGCATTCCAAGCCGCTCGGCTGCGGCTTTGACGCGTAATGCTCTGGCTTTGAAAATGTCTTCTGCCTTCCTTTCTAGGAAGTGTACGATGTCTCCGCCGATGATTACGGTTGATGCGTATCCTGACAGAAAGTCTTTGAAAATGTCTAACGGGTTATTCTTCGCCGCGTTCTGAATCGCGGTCAATGGGTCTGTTCCAAATATCTCCACGTCCTTTATGATTTCCCTTGCCTCCGTCTTCATCGCCGGCATCAGTTCGACCTGTGCGAGTCTCTTAAAACTGGTGTATGGCGCTATTCCGCCTGAGGCCATGACGCTGATGTAAGCTGTGGCGAAGGGCATTTCTCTTTCCAGGTTGCTTGCTCTCTCGCCGGCTCTGGACATGGGAACAACCATGAATCCGATCATCACGTAAAACGGAGCCGGTATCAAGAAAATAAGTGGCAGGAAACCGGTTAGAATAACGATCACCGCCGCAATTACCGACAGTGGAATCATCATCACAGAAGCAAAGAACATTAATGAGACGTACGTTTCTGGGTATATCTTGATTTTTGCGCGTTCAAGGTAACCCTTGAATTCGAACACATTCTTCAGAAACGACGGTGCGAGGGATCCGAAGAGACGGAATGACCATGCCTCAAGCGTTTTTAGGGTGGGCAATAACCTTAACCTCCTCTCCTGCTTGGACTTTTTCGTAAAATTGCTTCGGCCTTGCGTAGTATTCTGCAATTATCGCTGCAACGTCCTTGTAACTTCTTATCTTGCGTTCTATCATCCAATGCAGGACATTCTTGCGTCTCTCAATCTCATCGAGCAGTTCTTTCTTGGTCCAACCTATGCGTTCAGAAATCGCTGGTAGCATGACGCTCTTGTCATAAGATGGTATGTGCTGGTCCTCGGAAGGTTGCCATTTGAAGATTCCTCTGTAATCTTGGTAATCCGCGATTTCATTAACGTTGAGCACTCGTCTGAAGGCTCTCCTTTCATTGTTTTTCACGAGGTGAACTCTTTGAATTGAGAGTATAATGTTCATCAGAGGAAGATAGGCTGGCGAGATGTCCATGGGTTTTTGCGTTAGACGTTTGAGCGCTGAGTCTAGGTTTTCTGCGTGCATTGTGCACATTCCACCGTGGCCGGTGGCCAGCGCTTGGAAAAGAACGTAGGCTTCTTGGCCTCGGACCTCGCCCACAATTAGTATGTCTGGGCGGTGTCTCATCGAAGTTTTTACTAGATCGAAGAGTGCAACTTCTCCTACGCTGTTTCCTCCCAAACCGTAGCTCTGTCTTGCAATCAGTGAAATCCAGTTTTCATGAGGCAGGTTGAGTTCTGCTGTTTCTTCGATGGTGATTATCTTGCTTCCGGGCTTGATCAGGCAGGCTAGGGCGTTTAGTGCTGTGGTTTTGCCGGCAGCCGTTCCACCCAGAACCATTATTGACGCTCTGTTTTCAAGGCATATCCAGAAGTAGGCTGCCATTTCTTCTGAGAAGGTGCCTATGTTGATCAGGTCTATTATCGAGTATGGATCTTCTCTGAATTTTCTGATGGTGAAGGCGGTTCCGAAGGGTGTGATCTCGCGTCTGTAGCAGACTGCCAGTCTGTGCTTTCCGGGCAAAGAAGCGTCCACTATTGGAAAGGCCGAGCTGACGTGTTTTCCTGCCATGTGAACAAGTTTGACGACCATGTTGTCTAGTTCTTCGTCGTTTTCGAACTGGATGTTCGTTTCGATGCTCTCGTAGTTTCTGTGCCATATGTAGACCGACCTCTGAACTCCGTCGCATGATATGTCTTCGATGTTCGGGTCTCGCATCAGCGGATCGATTGAACTGAAGCCTACGAGATCTCTCTCGGCATGGTAGAGAATCTTGTACCAGGAAACGTCCGGCAACCAACCTAGGCTTATCCGGTACTTATCCACGATTTTCTTGGCTTCATCAGCGAAAAACTTTCTCGGATCAGTAATCTCTTCTTTCGGCGATTCTATCTCGGCGAGAAGTATCTCCAAGATTCTCTGGTAAACGCTTCTCTCAAGAGGATCAAGCTGAAGCTCGTCTAGAACGTACTTGTACTCTCCAGTCTTGGGGTTCTGTGCAATGGCCACATGTGCGAAGGGTTCGTAGAGCGGATACTTCTCGGCTATTCTGAACCCTCTAGGCACGGTTTTAGGAGTTACGGTTGCAGGTGCCGGCTGTTCATGCTTCTTGAAGTTCAGTCTAATCTGCACTCTTTTGAGCTTCGCTAGTGTTCCTTTGAGACGTTCTTGTGTCATTGTTCTTCTCCTGTACATGTATTTAATGACGGGCAATCTATTAAATATTGCGTCTCACGATATCTTATTCTGGTCCGTTCTCTTGCTCCGTGGAGACGACAATCACTTTCATCTTAACCAAGACAACAACTACGACCACAATGATAACCGGGATCATTATCAGGAGCAGGGTTATCACCGGAAAACCGCCCACGTTGTGGATGACCGTTAGTGGAACGACGTTTATCGTTGTTTGGTTTCCGTTTCCTACATATCCGTTCTTGGTAACGTTGGCTGTTATGTTGACGGGCAACTGCACGCTCGTAGATGGAGCATTGTACACGAATAAGCACGTCCCGTTTGCGTCAGTGAGACCCGTCGCGCTTGAAAAGTTACCGAAATTCGCTGAAATGACGACTTGGGCGCCTGCGATGGGTCTTGAACCTGCCGCAGCACTTACAGTCATGACAATGCTGCTATCCGGTATGGTTGCGTACGTGTTGGCGGTGAGTTGAACGCTGATGTTTCCAGGGTTGACCGTTAGCGTTAGGAAATTCTGTCCGTCAGCATATCCTGTTTTTGAGCAATAGGCCGTGAGGGTTACGCTAGTTGGCGCGTTGGCTTGTGGTGTCGTGAAAAAGAAGGTTGCTAAACCATTTGTGCCAGTCGTTCCTGTAGGCTGTGAAAAGTTTCCTCCATTACTCGATGTCATGGTGACGTTGGCGTTTTGAACTGGAAGAAGATTGTAAGTTACTTCGACTGTTATGGACACGTTATCTTCTGAAATTGCAGTATAGTTCTGGGCCGTCAATTGCACGATTAGCGTTTTTGGTATTATGCTTATGATTGTTTGGCCTGTTCCGTCTATGTAATGACTCTTTGATGCTGTAGCCGTTAATGTCGTGTTGAGGAGCGATGTTGTTTGGGGTGCGGTGAAAAGAAAGTCGGCGAGTCCATTTGAATCCGTGATTCCTGTGGTTGAAGTGAGGTTTCCTTGGTTGCCAGATGATACGGTGACGTTTGCGTTTGGCACAGGAATTGTGTCACATGTTACGAGGGCAGTTACGCTTGTGTTTCCTTCAGAAACGATTGATGCGAATTGAGGATTCAATTCTACGGCCAGGATGTTTGGTAATACCGTGATTGTTTCTTGGTCATTCCCGGTCGTGAACCCTGGCTCTTGGGCTGTTGCTGTGAAAGTAACGTTTGCGGGGGTGAGCGTGTAGGGGGCAGTGAAATTGAATGCAACGGTGCCGTCTGCAGCGGTCGTCCCAGTGTTTGCTGAGAGCGTTCCGTTGTCGGAGACTGCCGTGAGTGAGGCATTGGCGATGGGCTGACCGACTCCGTCCGTAACACTGAATATCACCGCAACGATCGCTTCAGATTTGACTGTGGTTGGCAAAGTTGTCATTTGAATAAGCAACGGTGAAAGAACCTTCACGTACGTGTAGATGGAACCGTCAGCATATCCGGTTTCAGTGGCAGTCGCGATCAATCTGATGTAGGTGGTGCCTGTAACGTTTGGGGCGGTGAATGTTGTCTCAAATTGGCCTGTTGAGTCAGTCACACCTGATGCTGGCGAGCAACTTCCGCCTTTTAACGGAAGTAACGTTACTGCTGCATTTGCTACTGCTGCTCCCGATTGATCTGACACATAAACTGTGACACTGACGTTTCCGTTGTCATCGGCCACAAGGCTGCTTAGTGCCATCGAGACGTTTAGCGGCGCCAGATTCTGGACTGTGATGGCTACTGTTGCAGGATTTTGGCTCAAGCTGCCAAAGTCGTCCATAACTGTTAGACTTGTATAGTAGTTTCCTATGCTGGTGTAGGTGTGGTTGAAGAGGGACAACGTTGTCCATCCGCTGTTTGCTCCGTCTCCGAAGTCGTAGAAGTATTGGTCAACGCGTCCGTCATCGAACGAGTTTGTGCCGATAAAGGTTACGTTTTCGTCTGGTGCAACCGTCGTCTTGTCGGTTTGAAGAACAGCTGTCGGGGGCGTGTTGTTATATTCGAAAGGTTTTGTCAAAAAGAATATGAAGTCAAGGTTTATTCCATCGCCACCCACTGGGTTTCCTTTTCCATTTGGGTTCAAAGAGCTGTGGAACGGGCCGCTCTCGTCGCCCCAGTAGTTGTAGGTTGCATTTACGCTGGTTTGGGGCGAAACGTCCATGCCAATCGTGTTGTTGTAGATATCGTTGAAGTGAGCTTCATGGCCGTTTCCGGCTTCGTAGAAGATTCCTTCCGTGTTGTTTGAAATGTAATTGTTGGTGATGTAAGTGCTCGTGTTCGATTCGACGTAAAATCCATAATTGTTTAATGAAAGGTTGTTTTGAATGATAGCCGTGTTTTGGTATGAATCAGCCTCGAGCGCGATTCCGCTTTGGTTGTTTAGGGTGATGTTGTTTTGCGCTATGTTTATGTTTCCAGTCAAATCTCCAGTTAGATCGATACCGTTTCCATTTGAACTTAGTACATTGTTTTGTACTGTAGCTTCAGCGCCTCCGGCTATGTTGATGCCGTCCACGGTGTTGTTGATTATCTCGTCGTTTTCAAGCGTTATACTGCCGCTGTTAACCACGGTGCCGTTCAAATTGTGCACAACGCTGTCGTCTTGAAGGTTTAGAGAGCCTCCGGTGAGGGTTATGCCATTTTGTCCGTATTCAACTATGCAGTTTGTAATCGAGGACTGCAGGGTTCCGTTAATCTGAATTGTTCCCCACGCTCCCGTGCTGGCGTTCACATCGTCAGACGTGAACTGTATCACTTTGTCACTTGTGCCGTCTGCAACGATTCCTCCGTTTACCAATAAAGAGAAGTTGTCTCCGAACATCACCTGAACTCCAGGTTCTATGGTCAAGGTTGCGCCTGGATTCACAGTAATGTTGTCTGAAACAACGAACGGACTGTCAACCAGAGTCCAAACCGTATCTTGGGTGATGGTTCCTTCAACATAAGTTGCCTTTGCCATGGGCAAAAGTCGGTAGGCACTTGCGAACACGCCCAAAAAAAGAAATGTGGCAAGCAGAACAAACAGGGAAATACACTTTCTGTTCATAAACGTACATCCATTATGCATTCTATTTTGCTCTAACCCTCAGACTGGGCTCAGCTTAAACATTATGAATTTGCAATCAAGCTTGGAAATCTTGAGGCTTATGCACATTTCAGACTTGGGATTGTGAGAAAAGAGTTTTAGCATAGTGTAGGGGCAATGTAGAGTTCGGTGAGGAGAAATTCGTTGAAGAGTTTCATGGGGTTTGCTCTTGAAGGCTTCCCTTTGATACGGTCGGGCGACGACTTGGCTAGAATCATCGTTGAAACTGCAGGTAAAAATGGTTTAGGGTTCGAAGACGGGGATGTGATTGTGGTTGCGCAGAAGATTTTCTCGAAGGCCGAAGGACGGGTGTTCAACTTGGGAGATGTTGCGGCTTCAAGAAGGGCTCAAAGACTGGCTAGGATTGTTAGGAAGGATCCGAGGTTTGTGGAGCTGGTTCTAAGGGAAACGAAGAAGGTGCTGAAGGCGTCTCATGAGATTTTGCTCGTCGAAGACGTTCGCGGCTTGGTTTGCATAAACGCCGGGATAGATAAGTCAAACGTGCAGGGAAAAAACGAGTTCGCGCTATTGCCCGAGAACCCTGACAGGTCGGCGCAAGAGTGCTGCAAGAGAATTCGACATTTGACTGGGAAAGAAGTCGCGGTAGTAATATCCGACACTTACAGTCGTCCCTTCAGGCGAGGGCAAGTCAATTTCGCGATAGGCGTCGCAGGTATCAACCCGTTCAGGGATTACAGGGGGAAAAGTGATCTTTTCGGGCAGATTCTCAAAGTCAAAAACGTTGCAGTCGTTGATGAGATTGCGGCAGCAGCTGAACTTGTCATGGGTCAAGGAGATGAGGCCAGACCAGTCGTTGTTTTGAGGGGGCTAGACGAGTCTGTGGTCTTGCATGATAAGGGCCGAATCGAAGAGGTGTTTATTTCGAGAAAGGAGGATCTTTTCCGAAAGGTGCTGTGACTCTGAAAAATCGTCGAATTGGCTACGCTACTGTTAACCCGTAAGATCGTTGAACTCGTATGGCGTTCACAGAGCAGGGTAACCTGCGCTCGAATTTGTTTTTTCATTGTCGTTTCAGGTGTTTTTAGATTCTTGATTTTACTTGGTGTCTGGAGACAAACAGTGGTCGGGGAAGAGAGTGCACGGGCCGTTTTCCTGTTCTTTGGGATGGAAAGACTTTTAAACGGATTTGCTAAGACATATAGAAGGACGAAAAAAATTTGAGAGGAATGAAAAATTGAAAATAGAGAATCATACTAAGACTATTGTTGCGATACTTACAGCTTTAGTGATACTGTGTTCAACATATGCAATTATACCATCGATGGCTTTTCGAAATAATAAAACAAGTGCTGCAGGAGCGGACTACGCCGTCTTCGAGGGCACAGCAGGTAACGACTACTATTCCAATCAGCAGTATTCGTACATGGTAAATCAATGGGCAGTCGCGAATGGTTTCTATACTGCGAGTCAGGCACTTCCAAACGATACTTATTATTACGCGGACAAAAGCCTCAGAATTGGTTTAACGGAATACGGTGAACTGGCGAGCACATCAAACGCTGGCCAGTCCGCTGGCATCGCATACGGAACAGGCAACGCCGAGTGGAATCTCACAGAATCTTGGGCTAGTTCTCAAATCCCTCCGCAACTCTGGCTCCAAGGTTGGGTTTTCTACCTAAACTACACCCGACAAGGAGTACTCAGAGCAATGGAAGCTTGGTCGATGTACAGCAACACTTCAACGATCGAAGGTGCAAGATCAGCCTACAGCTGGTTTGGCCAATACAACCCGACTGATGTTGGGGCTGTTCTCACTGAAGGTACATTGAATCCCACAGGCGTGGAAATACTATATGACAGTGCACGGCTCGTTATCGGAAGAACAGGAACCGTAATTCATGACGCATTTTACAATGAAGATGTTGCAGAAGTTTTCGTAACGGTCAACTATTACAAGGACCTGAAGTATGCTATAGTAGACTACGATGTTAAGATGCTGCTCCAACCGAAGATATTGGACCTGATAAATGACTTCGCCTTCAGCGATAGGTACGAGCTTGACATTGCCGCGAACATGAACCCCTCAAACTCTGCTTACATACACTACTATCATGCCTCGAACACTACTGTTTACCAGTATCCAGTAACGGGACAAAGCACTTATGATACATTGCAAGCTTACGACTCAGGTGACAATTACATATTCTTTGCAGGCTACTGGCCGAGCACTACCGAGTACACTGTGTACTATCCTCTGCTTCCAAATCCGACGGGTGGCAACCCCGATATCCTTCCTTACGGCACCGGTATCGCGGATATGCCTGGACCAAGCGGGACACCTGCAAGCCCTAAGGAGCCTAGCACCCCATGGGTGATTGCTCAATGGCAATACAACAGCACATCGTATCCTGACCTTACTACTTGGTTTGCCAAGGGAGCGGGAACCGCGAGGGAAATGCGGTTCGTTCAGGTCGTGGGCATGACCGACTTCAACCACGATCCGCATCCAGCAAATGACTTTAACCAAACTGGAACCCCGAATCAACTGGATACTGAAGTTGCATACACGCTAAACCAAGTGTTCAACCCCACAGATCTCAATTCATTGAAGACGACAACAAACACAAACCCGTTCATGTATACAGCCCTGGGACAAAGCGCAGCTACAACCGACAGTGCGGGCGCAAGTATGCTTGGAGCCGTCTATGGCGCAAATGAGACGGCACTCGGATTGTTCGACAAAAACGACACAGGCGGAAGCATACCTTACGGGCTAGCCTCGTTTAGCGGCACATACTATCAGATTTTCAGCAACACCGGCGAAGGAACTGGGTCGGACACGACGACGTACACGCGAACAGGGCTTTTGGACTTCGTACCTGGAGCCAATGAAGAGATAGAAGCCGGAACCACGTTTCCGCCTCAACCCATAGCAGGAGGCTGGGACGTTGATAACGACACATGGTACCCATCGATTGCCCCATACGGACAAACATGGAGCTATTCAGCCCCAACATATACACTGACTCCAACAAGCGTAGGTTACAATCCGAATGGCATACTAAGCGTGGGTGGTCCGAAGGCCAACAGCTTGACAAGATATTTCAATGACTTCGGCGCCGCGATTACTCGAGAAGGCACAAGTGGCAGTTACTACGCTCTCGTAAGTGGAGGAGTAGTTACAGGAACAGCACCGACAAGTGACCCGACCATGAAAACACTGGACTTCTTCCCCGTCTCAACGTGGAACGTGATGACTACGACCTTCGGCTACACTGCAGGCTATGCTGTCATCAGCTTGGTCAAAGATGTCAACGGAACACGCGGCTTATCCATATACGGCTGGAATGGAGCGGACACTTTCTGGGCTTCGGCTTGGGCTTCCCAATACCTACTCGGAAACACAACAGCATCGAGTGCGGGCCTACCGGCAGGAACAGTTGCTCTGATACTTAGCATCACATACGGAGGACCAAACAATGAGCCGACAGCGTTCACAGTGGTGAAAGCCTTAGGAACAATCACAGAATTCGGCACAGATGCTTACGCCACCTTCAGCGGCAGCCACCCATTTGATCTGAACTCTACATGGACATGGACTGGCTTGGTTTCGCCAACATCGCCGCCAATACCAACCCACGTTTGGTGGTATCAGAAGCTTCCGACGACATCCACAGCAAAGGTAGATTTCAACTAAACGTAAATCCTCTTTTCTTTCTTTTTTTCCATATTTTTGTGAAAATTGACAGGATCGCTTAAGCGTTTGAAAATCAGATTCTATCTTATCGCAATATCGTTACTGTTGGCTCTCTGCCACGTGCTAACAGTATAGGCGTGCGCTATAGCTGTATTAAATTCGTTCATGAACCCAATTCTAGCCGAATTAATCAGCTGATTAAAAAAAGGAAAACGAGAGGAATTTGTCGAAAGCGGAGAACGAGAGAACCTTTGATATGGCAACTTTTCGTTTTCATACGTTCACGATTTCAATTGAGGATTATTCCACAAACAATAAGAACTGATTCAATCAGTCCATAAACTATGCACAGGTGACAAAAGATGAACAGAGCTATTTTTGCGTCGCTTACAATTCTTTTTTTGCTTTCCATTTCGTCAATAATGGTATTGATTCAAGTAGTGCGCGCTGATGGTGGAACCATTTACATACAGGCTGACGGCTCAATAAACCCGCCGACGGCTCCCATTCACACTGCAGACAACATTACGTACACATTAACGGGCAACATCACCGCAGCAGCAGATGGAATTTCGATTGAGAGAGACAACATTGTTTTGAACGGCGCAGGCTACACTGTGATGGGAAATGGAAGCGGGAACGGAATAGACCTAATCAACATGAACAACGTAACAATCAAGAACACAAACATTGAAAACTTTGACTACGGCATCTATCTCGAAAACTCCTCAAATGAAACCACAAACGGAAACAACGCGGCGAACACCGTCGAGAGCACCGAGCTCGATTATTCTGTGAACAACACTGTCACCGGAAACAACATAACAGCCAACTACGGCTATGGCATTAGACTCGATTATTCTGTGAACGATACTATTAATGGAAACAATTTAACAGCGAACGGCGGGCATGGCGTCTATCTCTATTACTCTGTGAGCAACAGTGTAAATGGAAACAACGTGGCGAACAACGTCGGGGGCGTTGGGCTAGAGTATTCTGTGAACAACAACGTTAGCGGAAACAATTTAACTGCAAACAGCGGCGACGGCGTCACCTTCGGTTTTGCTTCGAATAACTCGGTAAGTGGAAACAACATTGCTGAAAACAAGGCGTATGGCATCCACCTTGACAACTCTTCAGACAATAGTGTAAGCCGGAACAACATAACAGCCAACAACTGGGATGGCATTCACCTTGACTCTTCTTCTAACAGCAGCATTAGTGGAAACAACATAACTGCAAACAGCGATGACGGCGTCACTCTCAATTCTGGTTCGAACAACTGGGTAAGTGGAAACGACATAACCGCAAACAACGCGTATGGTATGTACCTTGACAATTCTTCAGACAACAGTGTCGGTGGGAACAACATAACAGCCAACAACTGGAACGGTGTACGCCTTGATTCTTCTCCGAACAACAGTATTAGCGGGAACAACATGGCAGCAAACAACGTTTATGGCGTGGGGCTTTACTCTTCTTTGAATAACAGTATTTCTGGAAATGACATTGCAAACAACGGTTATGGCGTCGGGCTTGACTCCAGTTCAAACAACAACAGTATTTCCGAAAACACCATAACAGCAAACTACGGGCATGGTATAGGACTTTTTTCTTCTTCAAACAACACCGTTTTCCATAACAACTTTATCAACAATAGCGTCCAAGTTTATTCCACTAGTGACTCAGCAAACACCTGGGACGACGGTTATCCTTCTGGCGGAAACTATTGGAGCGACTACAACGGGACGGACTTGAAAACTGGGCCATACCCGAATGTGACCGGAAGCGACGGAATAGGCGATACACCATATTTTATTGATAGCAGCAATTTGGACAATTTTCCTTTGATGGGACTGTTTTCTGATTTCAACGCAACCTCGCAATATCATGTTCAAGTCATCTCTAACTCCACGATATCCGATTTTCAGTTTAACGGTACCGCGATAAGCTTCAACGCAACTGGTGAAAACGGCGCAACTGGCTTCTGCAGAATCTCGCTTCCAGCGGCCCTAATAAACGGAACATTCGTAATCGCCGTCAACGCAGCAGAGGTACCATACACCCTGCTGCAAGAATCCAACAGCACCCAAAGCTATCTATACTTCACATATCACCATCCAACGCAAGTAACCATACCAGAGTTCCAATCGTTCCTAATTCTATCACTATTCTTGATGGCAACACTATTGACAGCTATGATGCACAAAAAGAGACCAACAAGAACAGCATAACACGCTCCTTTTCGCATGCCTCAACCTAGAGCAAAGCGCGTGCTACAAGCAATGCGCGTTAAACGAAAACTAGTTATTTGGATAACATCATAAGAATGCTGAGGGTAAAGAAAAATTGAACCTCAAGAGAACGACGGCGCGCCCCCGCGCTGGAGAGCGCAGTTAGTGAAGGATGAACCTCTGGTTTCTGTAGTGGTTCCAACCGTCAATTCTGAGAGGTTTTTCGACAAGTGCTTAAGGTCCATAAGGCAGCAGACTCATGGGAACATAGAAGTTATCGTTATTGATAATTACTCGACAGACAGAACGGAAGAGGTAGCGAAGAAACATGGTGCCAGAGTTCTGTTGGTCAAGTCAGAGAGAGCCAGAGCGAAGAATTGTGGAGCAAACGTAGCTAATGGAAAATATCTTCTCTTTCTGGATTCGGACATGGAACTGCAATCAAAAGTCGTTGAGGAGTGCGTAAAAATAATGGAAAACGATGCGACGCTAGGCGGGATAACTGTACCAGAGAGGAGCATAGGCAGCAGTTATTGGGTCAAGGTTAGAGACTTCGAGAGAAGCTTCTATTCAAAAACAGAAGTCGAATCAGCAAGATTCTTCAAAAAGGACTTAGTGTTGCTGGTTGGGGGATTTGACGAGGAAATTGAATTCTACGAAGAGAGCACTCTTCCTCAAAAGATTGAAGCGCTGCAGCTTAACGTCAAGCAGAGTGTGAACTTTTTCATTCTACACCACGAAGAAGATCTCAAACTGACGGATTGGTTGAGGGAAAAATACTACTATGGAAAAACTGCGGAGATTTACCTGAAGCGTTCTCCATATGCACTTCATCAGACAAGTATATTTCATCGTGCATGGTTGTTTTTGAAGAATCGAAGGTTTTTTGAACAGCCAACACTCGCATTGGGAGTTCTGCTTCTGAAAGGCCTAGAATATGTCTCCGTGGCGATGGGATTCATGACAAATGCTCTATACAGTTGAAAAGAGAAGAATTATCATATGACTCCAAATAAAAAAGAATGGTGAAAGCACTGAAGATTGACAAACCATGAACAACCAAGTCGAACAAGACGATACAAACATCAAAAAAATGCATGAGCATTACTTGGACAGATGGTTGAAACTCTACGACTTTGATGAATACAAGCAATGGTTATTCTATGGTTTAATGAAACTCCTGAGAAAGTATGTCCAGAAGGGAAACGTGCTTGAGATTGGTTGTTCAAAAGGTTACTTCACAAGTATGCTAAGCCGTAACGGCTATCACGCAATTGGAAGTGATATATCGCTAACGGCACTGCGGGCCGCTGCAAAAATCGAAAGAATGAGGCTGGACGCAGAAATGCTTCCGTTCAAGAATGATGCTTTTGATGCAGTCCTCGCGGTTTACACGATAGAACATATGCCAAAACCTGGCAAGTGTCTTGACGAGATTTTCCGCGTCCTGAAGCAGAAAAAACCTTTCATCGCAGTGACACCAGACAAAGAAAGCCTTCTCACAAAAGTGGGATTCCACCTAGTAAGATATACCTCGCTCAAGAATCCTTATCATGTAGGTTTGATGAGCAGGAAGGAATTGGAAAAGTCGATGAAGACGTCCGGTTTTAGTAGCTTCGTGGTTCTTCCTTTCCATAATGGTTTTCTGGGCGCACCATTCCTGAAACGTTTTCTTAGGAGAGAATTCATTCCAATACCGTTAAGTACAAATGTTCTGTTTCCTTTCTCGCACCACCAGCTAATTGTGGCGCTCAAATGAGTCTGACCGCGCATTAGACTCTGATGAATATTCTTTTCTTGTATAAGGCATAGCTGAGTATTAGCCAGGCTGCTAGGATTAGCAGAGAGCGTTGCAAGTTGTCCTCCAGGGGGATATAGGGACTGAGGTAGATGTTCACGATTGAATTGAGGCAGTATATTGTGATTGCGTTTGAGCCTAGGGCCGTCAATGAAAGGCTCAGCCGTTCATCGGCAAAGGAAAGAACGGCTAGGCTTAGCATGTCTAGGCCCGCTACCACTAGGACGAATGAGCTCGTCCAAAGGGATTTGTTGATTGGAAAGACTATGCTCCACGCTGCGCCTGCCAGTATGGCTAATAGACCCACGTTGACCAAATTGGCTATTGGTTTTTTGTCTCTCAAGCTTTCTCCAACGGCTACCCCTATGAGGCACGTAGCTATAGCGGGCAATGTGCTGAGCAGCCCCTCAGGGTCCCATATACCGTTGTACATGTGGCTGGGCCCTATCAAAGCTCTGTCTATTTGAGCTGCCAAGTTGCCGGCCTGAGTGAGAGGAGCTTGGGCCATCACTATCCAGTAGCCTATGAGGATGGCTGCCACTAAAACAAAGCGCGCACGCTTGGACTTCACGTAGAAATAGGCGATGGAGGCAAAGAGGTAACACAATGCTATTCTCTGAAGCACGCCGAGCAGTCTAAAGCTGCCATAGCCTTCAGCCACAAACGTCCAGTTAGTAGTAGTCAGGGCAAAACCTAACAGAAAGAGGACAGCTGTTCTCCTTGTAATTCTGAGCTTGGTCTGTCGAGAGAAAGGAATGGCCACGCCCACGACGAAGATGAAAGTCGGGAAAATACAATCAGCCAGCATTAGGCCGTTCCAATCACTCTCTGCGAAGACTCCATTATTGGCAAGCACCATCAGGGCTATGGCCAAACCCCTGAGTATATCTAGAGAACTCAGCCTCAAGGCCTTTCATCTCCCACAATTAATACTCGTTGAAGACTGTTAGGAAATTTGATTAACGGTACAGGGGGCGGCTAATACTAGCCACTATGTTCAAGTGGTATTAATAATTTGAGCAAAAGCAGATTTTCTATCTTTAAAGCTTCGAAGAGTCAAGGTTACTGCTTTAGGATGCCTCTGAGGAAATAAGAGAATAGTAGGCTTCAGTGAGTCTCCAGTCTTTATTGATTCTCGGCCTTCACTATGTTTAAGATGATTTTGGAGAGAAAGAATTAGTGAGGTGGAGACGCAGAAAAGTGAGCGTAAACTCCGACTTAGTCCCGTTCCCTTTCAGTGTTCCATGTTCATAGAAAAAAGAAAAACAATAATGAGAAATCTTCAGAGTTGAGGTATCCATTCTTAGCCAAACTCGGAACGAGCATGCCCACTAATTTCGTTAGGGCAGCCATTTATGTTTGACTTGCCGGGCTTCTTGGAGAAGCTTATATAACTCTAAATTCAGAACTAAACAAAATGGCTTCAAGTAGCTTTGTGGACTGATTGACCGTATTGAAAAAATTTAGAGACAGAATACATCTGAATCACGTGGAGCTACTCATGTTGATAGTCTTTTTGTTGGTCAACTTGAGAGTCTTGAATTGGTTTGCACCTCCCTATATCGTGATGGGGGGCGATCTTAGGCCTCCGGTATTTCCAAGCGCTTTTCTTAAAGGCGTGTCATATACGTGGAATGAGATAGATTGGGGTATCTCCTCGGTATATTCGCCCAGAATCCTTGATCCATTCTCCCTTTTTGTAACAGCCTTTCAAGAAGCTGGAATAAACACTACCACATCCCAGTTGATGGCAACTTATTTGATGTATGTTCTCGTGTCAATCCTTGTATACATTTACGCCAAGCGTCTCACAAACGGCGACATTATACTAGCGTTTATAGCTGCATTATTCTTCACTTCGAACATACATTTGGTCGTGGACAGAGAACAGACAGCAATCGGTTTTACGGATATGTCGCTGATGATTCTGCCCTGCCTCGTAGCATTTGCCGAAGGTTTGAAGAAACAATCCTACACAATCATTGCCATCTCTGGTTTTCTGTTCACTCTAACATACGGGGCTTTTCCAAACTATCGCGCACCTGTCTTATGTATAGTCGGACTGCTCGTGACATTATTTTTCATGTATATCAGCATGGGTCTGGGAGTCGGTTACCATAAAGACGGAAACGCCAAATCTTTGAACTTTTCTTTCGATTGGGGGCTATTCCGCAAGTACATTAAATGCTTGGCTGTATTCATAGTCGCTGTCCTTCTTGCTTCAATATGGGTCATTGTGCTCGTATATGCAAACTTCAGTGTTCTTCTTGCGGGATACGCTCATACAACGACAACGGTGTCGTCCTATGGCCTCTTGATCGAGCCCCACGACGTGTTGAGACTCATAGCGAAATGGAGTTTCTATTCTGGTGCTCTAGGCAATCTCTACACTCCTTATTCAGTGGCATATCTTAGCAACCCGATACTCATAGCCTTGTCTTATATTCCACCAATTCTTGCGTTTGCAGCCTTATTCGTTTCAAAGTCACGCAAACTTGCGATTTTTTTTGCTTCAGTAGCCGCGGTGTCTTTAGCTTTTACTGCAGGTTTCTCTCCGGCATTCTATAAATTTTATGTTTTGCTAGCAAATAACTTTCCGGTGATGACTGCGTTTCGAGAGCCGACTAACTGGATATTCCTCGTTGTACTCTCCTATGGAATACTGATTGGACTGGTAGTTTCAACTTCGTACAGAAGGATAAAAAACATCGTTTTGAAACTACTTGTTATAGGCTTGATTATCGCACTGTTTTTTTACATATCCTATCCTCTGTTTACCGGTGCCGTCACAGAAAACTGGCTGAACACAGAAATTAAGGGGTCATATCTTCCACCCTACTTCCAAGAAGTCGAGAACGCAATTCCTGACAATTACTGGACAATTCTGTTACCGCAAAGAGAGACTTACGTTATTTATAACTTCACAAATGGAGGAATACTTTCGTGTGGAAACCCCTATCCCCTCATCTTTTCAAAGCCCATTTTATCCGGTGACGGAACGGAATACGTCCAGTCGGGAAACCTGGATTTGCTGAACGAAGTCTATGGATTAATGCTGACTGGCGGGGACGTAAACGTGGCACCCGAAGGGAGAGCGTTGGCGAGTTCAGTTGAGAAAGAGGGACTAGTACCAGCTCAAGCTATTGACGGAAATTATGACACTAGATGGGCATCTGAGCATGGTATGCCTGAGTGGTTTGAAATTGATTGGAACACGACTCAACAGCTATCCGCCGTAAAAATCTTTTTCGAGAACGCTTATGCAAACGACTACACCATTGAAACATGGAGTGGCTCGGTCTGGACAACTCAGGTAACAGTTGTTAACAATACCAGCCTTGAACCGAAATACGTGTTTCCACAATTGGCTTCCACAACAAAACTGCGTATAAACTTCACGGAGGCGTCGCCTTTCAACATGGTAAGCATGTGGGAACTGGAGACATACGTTCGAAATGATGGTGCTCCGAAATTTCTGGGCATGTTAGGCATCAGAGATTTTCTGGTTGAAGAAGACCTTATTAGCGGTAACTTGACCGATGTGAGTGACCTCAAGCTATTGAATGGGAGCGCGGAAATTTCTTTGGTTAACGAGTGGGAAGGGGCTTCATTGTACGAGAATTCTTACGCGCTGGAAAAGCTCTACACCGCGGATAACGTTCTCCTGTTTTCAAACCTCGATGAAATGTATCAGATTATAAACGATTCAGCTTGGTCCACTCTTCAGCATTCTGCCTTCATCAGCTCGACTGCAGAGACGAATTTTACGTCGCAAATCGGAACGTTGCAAGCACCTGATAGTTTTTCTTGGCAGGAAACATCTCCAACAAGCTACGTAGCAAAGGCAGAATCAAATTCAGAGTTTTTGCTGGTGTTCTTGGAAAGCTATGATACGCATTGGGAGGCATTCGTAAATGGCCGCCCAATCTCAGAAAATGACCATGTGGAAGTTAATGATTTTGCCAACGGATGGTTGATAAATACAACAGGAAACCTCACAATAACGGTGGAATACGAGACGCAAAATCTTCTAACTGCCTCGGTTGCTGCTTCAGCAATCCTCCCCGCATTACTTATTATCTTTCTGGTTAGAAAGAATATCAGAGAAATTGCTCATAATGCCCTGCGCAAGATCAGAGCAAGAAAAAACTGATTTCAGGCTTGCGGGCTCTGGCTGCTAAGTTTGGCTGATAACATTCCAAGAGTTGCTGCGGTGTACCTTAGAAATTGGTACATGAAAAACCCAATTATGATGGAAGGCTCCTGGCAAGATCCTGAAAGACTTTTGACAAGGCTCCGTCTCAGTGGGCTGAGTTGTCTCAAGGCTGTTTCTTGATTTTTTTCGATAAAGCGTCCCAAGTTTTGGCCGTAAAAGTAATGTTTTCTGAAAATTTCAGCCATGTTTCTCGGCTCTCCGATGTGGGTTTCCTGTGCCTTGATCCACCCTATCTTGTAGTCGCCCTTCACGAGCCTGTTATGAAGGTCGTAGTCATCTCCTGCAATTAGATTAACGTCAAACCCGCCGATTGCCTCGAATACTTCTTTTTTCCAGAATCGGGCTGCGACGTTGATTTCATCGTTTCTGTAAGAGTCTCTCTCCATTTTCCTGACCTTGGCCCAAAAACTAATCGTCGGGTCCGAAGTGTTGTGAATGACGATTGCATCGTAGCCGAATTTCTCGCAGCTCTCAACAGCTTCGAACACAACACCCGGTTCGAGCACGAAGTCTGAATCGACTCTATAGACGTACTTGCCCAAGGCTCTGGATACGCCAAGATTGACCTGTGCACTTCTCTCGGGGCCCGTTTGGTATATCTTCGCGCCATACTTCTTGGCGATATCTAGAGTGTCGTCGCGCGAGTAATTGTCAACCAATATTATTTCTATCTTGCCATAACTTTGCATCGTCACCGATGCCAGACACTTGTCAATCGTGTCTGCAGAGTTCTTTGTTGGAATGATAATAGAAACTAAAGGCTCGTTGTTAGTCATTCCTTGAAACAAGCCCCGTCAATCTGTCGTGATGATTTTCATAAATTCATCAGCCACTTTGTCCCAATTGAAGTTCCTGGCTCGGATCAATGCCTCTTCTGAAAGCCTGTTTCTCAAATCAGCATCCGCGAGTATGCGAATAATCGCATTGGCCAAATCCTCAGTGCTCCCAGGAGTGGCGAGAAGGCCTGTTTTTCCATCGACGATGGCATCTCTTAATCCAGCTACGTTGTAGGCAACGCTTGGAACTCCTAGGGCGTTTGCCTCGATCACGTTTAATCCGAAGCCTTCCCTTACGCTAGGGTTGATTAATACCCAGCTTTTCTTGATGAGGTCTCTTCTTTCCTTATTTGAGAGCGAGTCGAAAAATTTGACGCCTTCCGGGGCATTTCGCATCAACTTCTCTTTTAGGTAGCCGTCTCCGATTATCCAAAGCTCAGCGTTCGGGATTCTCTGTTTGATCATTCTAAAAGCTTCGACGGCGTTGTCAGGCCTCTTTGCCTTCTTCAGCCTTCCAGCGAATACTATTACGGGAAAGTCTGTCTTTTCGCCTGGTTTTTCCAGAGGTTCGAAATTCAATCCTTCGCCGACTACAAAGACCTTTTCAAAGCCTAAATCAGCTAAGTCTCTTCTGCTACTTTCTGACACAGTTACCGTGGGGATATTTCTGTAATTCTTGAGCCACCTCCTTTCTAAGACATAATATCCCAAGTAGCTTGCAGGAAACGGGGTCTCATAGAACCAGTATTCTCGGGCCAATTGATGTATCAAAGCAACGACTTTTTCTCCTCTCTTCACGAATTTTGAAGTCAGAAAGGGTACCGTGTTGATTTCGTCTATGACGACGTCATATTCTTCTTTCGAGAAGTACCTGCGGTAATATTTTCTTGCATCCCAATAGACAGAGTATGTTCCACCACTCCTGACTATGTTGACGCCGTCATCAACTTCGTTTTGCTTGCCGCCTCTAAACTTTGCAGTGAACAGAGTGACCTTGTGGCCTGCGGCGGCCCACCTCTTGAGCACTTCATGCGTAAAAACCTCTGCTCCACCCATCTCAGGGTTTGACCAACATCGCCAATTAAAAACTAATATCTTTAGCCTCTGCATCCGTTCCCAGACCGCAACACTCCTTAAGACTAGTTGCGCTGGTAATATTTCTTTACTCTTAGTCTGTATGCGACTTCAACCATGTCTCTGCTCATTCTGAGGATTTCCTTAAAGCCTACCATGCTTTCAACGTGAACGTTAACGGGCAACTCCACAATTTTGAAGCCAGCGTGATTGCACGCGGACATCATCTCCAAGTCGAAGGCATAACGTTCCACCAGAAACTTCGGCGCCATTCTTTCAAACACTGTTCTTCTGAACGCCTTCAACCCTGTCTGCGTGTCCCTCAGTTTTATTCCCGTGAGCAATCTGGAAAGTGCGTTGAAGCCGAAACTCAGGACTTTCCGTTTGGACGTCATCATCGTGCGTGACTTGGGATTCCACTTCGAAGCAACTGCAATGTCATTAGTCTTTAAAGCTTCAACGTAGCTGGGAATCAAGAAAGGATCAACGTCCAAATCACTATCTATCGCCACTATGAATTTTCCTTCGGCATGGGAAAAACCCGTCCTTATGGCAGCTCCTTTGCCCGCATTCTTCCTATGGCTGACCACCTTCAAATGATCGTTGTTCCTTTCACGTCTGCACTTGAGAGCCTTCTCCCTAGTATCGTCTAAACTGCCGTCGTCAACGACTACGATTTCATAGTTCCAACCGCTTTTTGTCATCACGCTGTCAACTTTGTCAATGGAGTCCTCTATGATGTCCCCTTCGTTGTACGCGCAGAGAATTACAGAAACGTCAATCATGTCTTCCATTTACACTCGCTCTCCCAGAGCCCTGGCTCTGATGAAACCCACCGCTTGCAAAACAATGCCGATAGCCAAGAAAGAATACGCAAGAACAGCCACAGGGTCAATAGCGGTAGTTGGGTTCCCCAGAATCAGGAGATAAGCACACGCGAGAACAAGCGCGGCAAAGAGGATTATGAAAACTGCTCCTGGATTTAAAACAAGGAATGCTTTGATTTTGGTTAATTGCATGAGTTTCTTTTTCCTCTTATAGATAACCCTCAACCAATCGACCAACAGATTTGGTGTCCACATAATATAAAACTTGCTTAATGTCCGAGGCCATTTCGAGTAGTGAGCGGCAGTAGCTCTGTCGGAAAACGCTCGTAAAGCATTTCTGGCACGGCCATTGCGCATTGAATCGGGTCTTGGGGGGCGCTCCATTAATCTTTGCAGGCTCAGATCGCAACGTGTCTGAGCGTGTAGTTCCAATAGACTTTTGTATCGCTGACGACTCTAGTGCACCAAAAAGGAAAACCGTCATGAGCGCAATGCCCGGAGAGAGCGTTCAACCGTCTTCCACACCGGTCAGTTTTGAACAAGTCACAAGCGTGGTCGCCTCCGAGTTTCGGGTTCAAGAGGCACTAATGGACAATGGTGTTCCCACGTATTATCTGATTCAGCCGCAAGAAACAAAACAGGCTTTTCTCAGACTCCTAGAGAAATTGCAACCGATGAACCTGATTGCTTTCCTCCGAAGAACAGGCAACAGAATAGTTCTGACAGTTGTTTCAAAGCCTGCTATAAAACCGAGCAACATTCTCATAAACTGGGCACTTTTCTTGGCAACAATCGCAACTACGTTTGTGACAGGCTACATGCTTTCACCCAGCGAGGTCAACCCACTCCTCGGAGGCGCCAGTTTCACGATAGCCGTGATGGCCGTGTTGGGAATTCATGAGATGGGCCACAAGATAACTGCCAACAGAAAGGGCATCGAAGCGACCCTGCCCTATTTTATTCCAGGGCCGCCGCCGATCGTGGGAGGTTTCGGAACGTTCGGCGCGGTGATCATGCAGAAGTCTCTTCCCCGCAACAAAGATGCGTTGTTCGATGTAGGGGCTGACGGCCCCATAGCTGGTTTCATAATAGCGGTCATTGTCAGCATCATTGGACTGATGCTTCTAATTCCAGGCCCTTCAATTCCAAATACGTCCTCAATAGGTGAGCCGATAATGTGGAAAATTCTTGAATTATTTCTGCGAGGTTTGAACTTGTTCCCTAAGGCTCCACAGGGTGACGTTCTGTTTTTGCATCCTGTGGCATTTGCTGGTTGGGTTGGAATGCTCGTCACAACGCTCAACCTGCTCCCCGTTGCGATGTTGGACGGGGGTCACGTGGCGCGGTCAGTTCTGGGGGAAAACAGGGAATTTAGACTTGCGCTTGCTGCCGTTTCAATCGTGTACCTATTCATTGAAGGGCTCATTCCGATGGCCTTTTTAGTAGTCTTGATGCTGGGCTTCAGGCACCCAGGTCCTTTGGATGACGTTTCCAGCCTGTCACAGAGTAGGAAATTGGTCGCAATCGGTCTGGTAGTCATATTCATCTTGTGCGCCGTTCCTTTCACACCGATTCTTTAGTTATTCGTAATCTGTATCTTTGTTGTACATGCACACAAGAACGTTTATTAAATCTTACGAGACCCTTGAACTCAACACGTCAAAAACATTTCGAAGCCATTGAAGATGAATGGATAATGCGAGGGACGCCGATTCTGCTTATTTTCTTCTTGATGTTTACAGCTGCGTCTCTATTGGCTCCTTTCCCCATGTTTCCTGGAAATTTCATATGTTACAAGCTGGGATCCACAGTATACGAATACACTTTGTATTTTAGCGCCTTCCTTAACGGTCTCTTCTACGGCGCCGTGGTATGGGCGATCTTTGCTGGATTAAGTAGGAAACTTGAATAAGGGGGTTAAACGGGAGCGATCGAAGTCAAGCTTGTGGCTGTGACATGAAGCCTACAAGTTTGATGGTGGTTCTGCATTTCTTGCAGGTTAGCACCAGTTCTTCCAGATCGTCTCCTTTGACTCTGGTTTCAACGATCTCGTATGTCGTGTCAGTTTCGTCTTCTGGAGATATTACAGATCCGCATTTCGGACATGGAAAAGCTCCGTCTCCGTCGATTTTCGTCAAGTCAATCGTGTAAACCATGCTTTTCTTAACATCGGCTTTCTTCATCATATCGTCAAGCACACCTTTTTTGATTCTTGTGTCCATGGTTGCTCTTGAGTATATTAACGATTATGAACCGCTAATCTGTATTAGAACTACACATTTCCTATAAATAGACTCTCATTTCCGCGTCTTTCAAACACGCGCTCCTGCCGCCTGATGCGAGTGGCAAATACGTTGCTGACGTGTCCAAGCCTGCGAGTATTGCTCGGAGTTGAGGAGGCGAATGGCAAGTAAGTATGTGAAGACTCAGTAAAAGTTATGAACCTCTATTGGCGAACTAGATTGGAACTGTTGAGCGTGTGTGGCGTGGAAGAATTCGATGTCATAGTTGTTGGGGCTGGGACCGCTGGATGCTTGGCGGCGAAAACCACAGCTGAGGCAGGCTTGAAAGTCTGTATGGTGGAGAGAAAGAAGAGCGAGGAGATTGGAGAGAAAGTCTGCGGCGACGCCTTGGGCGAGCATCATCTGAAAGCCTTGGGTTTGGAAAAGCCACAGGGTGGTGAACTGGAGAAGCGAATCGAGGGCATCAAGATATATTCACCCGATTTGCAGACGGTCTTCACTATTGAACATGAGGATTTCGTGGGCTATTTGCTGAATAGACACCTGTTTGGGCAATGGCTGTTGAGAAAAGCGCTCGATGAAGGATCAATTCTGCTGGATTCAACACAGTGTCTGAAACCGGTCATTGAGAAAAATTACGTAACAGGCGTTGTCGTCAAAAACCTGAAGACTGGCAAAGACGTCAGATTGAAGAGCAAAGTACTAGTGGATGCCAGTGGGTTTGTGGCCGTTATCAGAAAAAAGATTCCAAAAGAATTGGGAATCGAAAACGACATTGCAAACGAAGATGTTGAGGCGTGCTATCGCGAAATACGGCAGCTGAGGCAGGAAACTGAGAACACAAAGTACTGCGAAATCTATCTGAATCAGAGGATTAGCCCAGGAGGCTACAGTTGGATTTTTCCCAAAAGCGGAGCGAGAGTCAACGCGGGCGTGGGGATTTGCATGCGAGGGGATTTTCCGAACCCTAAGAACCAGTTTTACGAGCATGTTCTGGCGAGGCCCATGTTTGAGGGATCTTTACTCTTGGACGGAGGTGCGTGGTACGATCCTACGCGCAGGCCTCTTGATAACATGGTGGGCAACGGAGTGGCAATAGTCGGCGATGCAGCCTGTCTGGTTAATCCGATCCACGGCGGGGGCATAGGCCCGTCAATGCTGAGCGGCTACCTTGTCGGTAAAACCGTCGCCGAGGCCTCCAGCAGAGATGACTTCAGCAGGAAAGCACTGTGGCCTTACAATTGCAGGTACGAGGAAATGTACGGGGCGAAACAGGCCAGTCTGGACATTTTCCGTTTGCTCCTCCTGAAGAGTCGTGACGAAGACCTCAACTATGGAATGAACTATCAGCTATTGAAAGAAGAGGATGTTCTGAAGGCCGGTATGGGCGAAGACTTTCATCTGAACGTTTCGGAGACTGCAAGACGCGTTTTCAAAGGGTTGAAGAGAATAAGGTTCCTGAACAGGTTGCGTCTCACAGTGAACATGATGAAACAAGTGAAAGCTCACTACAAAACGTATCCTGTTGCTCCAGAAGGCTTTGAAAAGTGGCGGCTGCAGACCTTAAAGATTTTTGAAGAAGCCCATTCAAAAGTCGTGAAGTAGACCCTTCTCGCTTCCAAGGCTCTGTGCGCGCGCAATGGCTACCTCTCAATGTGGAGCAGTCAATTTCCGTGCGCTCTGGAAAGGTTTATTTTGTTGCTTGATGCTATGAGTCAAAGTTGCTGGCGGATTGATGTCCGCAGGGATGTGGCCGTAAAGGCTGAACCGTAAACTAGTGTTAAGGTGGAAACGATTGGCGTACAAATACATTGCTGAGGCATGGGCTAAGCATGAGGAATCATATGTCGACCAGTTGATGCGTCAGAGGTTGATTGAATGGCGCGGGCAGTCGGTTATAACCCGCGTGGAGAAACCAACGCGCTTAGACAAGGCTAGAAAGTTGGGATACAAGGCGAAGCAAGGCTTCGTGTTGGCGCGCGTTCGCATAAGAAGAGGGGGAATGCGAAAGCAGAGGCCTAAGGCGGGCAGAAGGCCGAAACGGATGGGTGTCAAAAAGTTCAAGCCTTCAAAGAGTCTGAGGCTGATCGCCGAAGAAAGAGTCGCAAGAAAGTTTCCCAACCTTGAAGTTCTGAACTCTTACTGGGTTGGGGAAGACGGCGTTTCAAAATGGTTTGAAGTGATAATGGTTGACCCGCATCATCCAGCGATAAAGGCTGATGAAAACATCAGCTGGATAGGCGAGAAGCAACACCGCAGAAGAGCGTTCAGAAGCCTAACCAGTGCAGGCAAGAAGGTCAGGGCTCTGAGAAGAAGAGGACGCGGAGCCGAAAAGTTTAGGCCTAGCTTGAAAGCGGGCGCGGGGGGAAAATAATCCGTGACGACAACGAGGCCGAAAGTGTTCAAGAACGATGGGAAAGAACGGTTCGGAAGGGGTTTCAGCCGAGAAGAATTGAAAAAGGCTGGATCAAGCCTGAAAGAAGCTGTAAGACTCGGCCTACCCGTGGATGATAAGAGAAAAACATCCCACGACAAGAATGTTGAGGATGCCAAGGCCTTCGTTCAGGACAGGAGACTGGCTTCCAAACCAAAGCCGAAACTCGCTCCCACACCAACGCCGAAGGTGGCTTCCAAACCAAAGCCGAAGGTAGCTCCCAAACCGAAGCCGAAGAGAAAACCTAAAAGCTGATGCGCGCCAACAGGGTCTAGTGATGTGTTTTTGTCTTCCGTGGCTCCGATCGCGTACGTTGACGTGCGAGTCTTTGCCCATGCAACGGAGGACTTGGAAAGAGTTCTGAAAGCTGTCCGCAACATTCTGCCAACGGAATCGGCAGATACCGTCACGTTCAACAAGACGGCTTTGACGGGGCATCATGGAAACCCGATAACGCTGTTCGAAGCGCGAATCAAGAACAAAAAGACGGCTCGGATGTTTCTTGAGAAGCTTGCTTCAAACCTAAGCATGGTGGACAAAGAAGCTCTTAACGGCGAAATCGCTCAGCACGTGGAAAGTGGAAACCTGTTCCTACGCCTCGACAAACAGTCTGCTTACCTTGGCGAGTTTAGATTAGGCTCCGCCGATACTATACATGTGCGAATGCACTTCAGGAAACCCAGCGCCGAAGAAGTGATAGACATCTGCAGAAAATTCGGGTTGCTACCATGAAACGGGTTTACTCGGATTTGCATCTCTGCGCAGACGGCGACAAGATGGAGCTGTTTTCACGTGCAGTGGGCAAGGCGTCGAAGCTCGGTTACACGTTGATTGCAGTTCCGTTTAGAAAGTTTTCTGAAGAGCAGATTAGGCAGGCAAGGGAAACTTGTGACAGATGCAACTTGGACTTTGCGTCCCGCGTGGATCTGAGACCACACACGCCGGAGGAGCTCATCGGCCTCTTGCGGAAACTCAGACGCAGGTTCGACGTAGTTGCTGTGATGTGCGAATCAAAAAGTGTTGCAAGGCAAGCGGCAAAAGACCGTCGTGTGGACCTGCTAAACTTTCCTCAACCCGACTTTCGCAGAGGTTTCTTCGATGCGGCCGAAGCTGAATTGGCCTCAAACTGTTTGGCTTCTCTCGAAATAGACGTGAAACCCTTGTTGACGCTGGAAGGACCGGCGAGGATAAGGCTTCTTTCGAGTTTGCGCCGAGAAGTGGCCACAGCTCGAGAATTTCATGTTCCAGTCGTGATATCTAGTGGAATCTCAGATGAAATGCTGATGCGCAGACCGAGGGAGCTTGCGGCGCTAGCATCGCTTTTCGACTTGTCTAAGGGGGAGGCTTGTGAGGCGGTTTCCAAAAATCCCATGGCAATAGTGAAAAGGAACAGGGAGAAGCTTGGTTCAAGGTTTGTCGCTCCTGGAATAATGATCGTCAGAAGAGGAAGAAACAGTTGAAGGTACTGAAGCGTCGCTATCTGGCAGTGTCAATAGAATCCGATGAAACGTTAGGTTCCTACGATTTTATGGATGCCGTCTGGGGGGCTGTTTCTAGGCTTTTCGGGGAGTACGGTGCAAGCCAAGCCGGCTTAAGTCTGATTGACTATGATGCGACCAATAAGTTGGCGATTGTTCGCACTGGACATACGACGCTTGAAATGGTTCGAACCGCATTGGCATCAATAAGCCAGGTTGGAAAAAAGCCCGTGGCCATGCACGTCTTAGCAGTTTCAGGTACAATAAAAGCACTTCAAAAGAGACTGGACGACCATTCGGCCTAACTAGCACTTTTTCCCGTCTTGGATAGCACACTCAGCATTTTTCCATAGATGCGGACGCTTCGATTCGTTTACAATTTCTTGAAACTTCGTTCTAGACAGGTGTGATAGACGAGAATACAATCGCTGATATCGAGCTTTGATGGTTCGAGGTTCAATGCTTAACCCTCGAGCTTACTGCTTATACGCAACGGATGCCGTGCGCCGGCGCATGTGTCTCAGTTCTCCTATTTAATAATCTTAACTTTTCCCCTCGAATGTTGCTCCAATGTAGTCCGCAGGGCAAGGAAGAACACGTCCAAAGAAAGCGACAACGACTTAAGTAAAAAGCTGCATAGAATACTGCATGGGTGAGGGAAAGACAGAAAATTTTCTTCCTTTCTCCCCTGTCTTTTCCCTCGCCTTGCTTTTGTTTCTTCCCTTCTCCTTCCTTTGAAGAGTCTCTTGAAGAATTACATAATCCTTGTGGAAGATTGTTATAGAAGAATCTTCCATTCGAGCGCGTCGCTGGCACAATCTAATGCATCATGCTCATACGTTCTTGAAAATCTATGAAAATGAAAGCATCAACTGCTTCCGAAATGCGGAATATTACAGATTTGGAAACAATGCATAAATTTACCCTCTTTCAGCGAAAAAACATTCACAAACAGTTTATTTGCCTGGAACGCTGCTAAGGTATGGGGGATGATGTAGCCGTCCCAGTCTGATTTATGAGATGAAGAACTTATGACGGACAGACCCCTGATGCTTGCTGGCAAGATGAGGCAGTGTAAATCTGGTCTCGGTAAAAGGTCCTAGCGTCGGCGCAGGCTATGAGGGAAGGGTTTTATCAGAAATGTTTGTTCCTCAACTTTTCCAAGCGGTCTTGCGTGGTCTTTTCAGTGGCGCATACATTCAAACATTCTCTCACACGTTAAGCACTCGTCGGGAAAAGGCGTGTTCTTTTGATGTCTGTGTAGGTAACCGAAGAAATGTGCGCATTTGACGGTGCTTTCTGGCTCTGTCTTCAACGTCTCGGATTCTATGGCCAAAATTGGGATTTCTTCTTCATTCTTTTTCGATTCCACTTTGAAGCCTTGAACCTTGGTCATGCATCGTGGACACGCGTAATAGGTTTGTGATTGGCCGCTTGTCAAAACTGTTGCTAATATCGGTCTCTGGAACGTTCTTCCACATTCGTCGCACGCGAAGCCTTTTTCACCAGTTCTTTTGGGACAGTCTTCATCAGATTCCTGTAAGTCTTGTCCTTTGTGCATACTGTTCAGCCCGTGAATTCATATATTAAATGTCAATATTTAATAAACATTGCCATTTCCACGTTCAACAAGAAAACACTTGGTGGGCCCGTCGGGACTCATACCTGAATGGGTTCAAGTCCACTGCTTTAATCGCTGCAACCAGCAATCTCTTTGTCTTAGGCCAAGTGGTTCAGAGCTTCCCGTTCCCACAGCGCGTGCTTAGTGAAGAAACCAATATCGACCATTGGTTCTTTGATGGTCTCATAATTTACACGTGAGCACGTGCGCTTCTATATCTTGCCTCTTGCAACGAAGATTGTTAGATGGGCTAGACGATAGCGCTTAACCCTGCGGAAGTAACGGGATAACAAAGATCCAGCGAATGCGTAGTCAAGTTTGGTCTTATCCTCTTCGGAGACTTCATGTTCCACTTTTTCAACAAATTCACCCAGCGTTAGAGGATAGCTATCCACATGCGGATGAAAATAGGGAACGATGAACGCGAGACTTCCGTCTTTCCTTAAAACGCGATGAAACTCTTTCAGGGCTCGGCGGAAATTTTCGGGTTCACCGTGCACCCTTACGGCGTCAACAAAGTTATCCTTTAGGGGTATGTTTTCAAGGGGTGTATCAAGAAGAATGAGGTTTGCGCTTTCGATGCTCAGCTTCACGGGCTGGGGCTTGACTAGGTAGATTTTTCCTTCCTCAAGATGGTTGCATAAGGATGAGATCATCCAATCATAGAATGTTTTGGGTGCAACCACCAAGATTGTGTCGCCTGTGCTAACTTGCGAATCGAGCAAGCGTTGCAGTTTTCCAATGGCACTCTTTTCAGGAGGAAGTTTCGCCAAATACTGTATGTATTTGACATGAATGGTTTTGACTGCTTTCTTTAGCTCTTGATCCAGTTTCTCCGAACCTTTCTTGCCCAGTCCATATACCTTCCTTTCCGGCCCGAGGGCGCTTTTCACGCGGACGCCCTCTAGATAGCCCTCTGTCTCCATCTCAGCGAGCACTCTGTAGAGGTAGCTAATATTAGGCCTGAAGCCTCTGGATGCCAGTTGCTTTTGGATTTCATAGCCGTGCATTTTTGCGGTGTCAAGCATCTCTACAATAGTCTTCTTCAGATCGTCTTTATGCATCAAAGAAACCAGCTATTCGAAAATCAGTACTATAGTAACATCGTCTTAGACATTTATAGCTTCCTAAGTCTTCAGTCCTCAAGGTTAAACACGAAGCAAGGGAACGTGAAAAAACGAGAAAAACCAAAGTATTATTGCACGCGCTAGGAGGTGAAATAGAATGAGCAAAAACATACGCAACTATTTTGCACTCTTACTTGTGATTATCCTAGCAGTATCCGTTGGCAGCTTCGCCATATTGACTATACACTCGCAGAGTGCTTCCGCGTCTTCCGCGTCTTCGGACCCCGCCCCAAGCATCACGCTCTCTCCAACCGCCGGACCCGTGCAGACACCTATCACCGTCAAAGGAACAGGTTTTACCTCTGGACACATTGTAAACCTATACTGGTTCGGATTCATACTTGATGTTCCGGGCATCGCCGGCCATTTGGGCTACTATGCCCTAAAGACTGGGATAACAGTCCCCTCAAGCGGAAACTTCAGCACCACTATTATTGCACCATATGACTTCTCTGATATCGCTCACTTCGTTAACGCAACCCAGAACGGCGTTGGGACAGGCATAACAGACGCGAACTTCACTATCATGCCGACTCTGCAGCTCAGCCCATGGAAAGCCGTCTACACGGAAGGCGACCAGATACTCCTTCACGTATACGGAGGACCCCTTGGAACAGAGGCGTTCGTGATGGGACTTAACCCGCAAAACGAAACAGACGTACTGAAGTTCACTTATGACAACAATGTTTGGGGATTTGCGACATCGCACTTGCAGACTGAGGGACCCATAGTGACCGGAGGCTTCACAGGAGGAGACATCGGAGGCAACATAACGATAAGTTTCAAAGCAATCGGATCAAACGGCTATCATGACATTAGAGGCTACCTAGGGACAAAGGACGATCCGCCAGTGCCATATCTGCCATGCGTAATAGGAGGCGAAGTCGAGTTCTACGTCTGGACTCCGCCCAGCCCTTAGAATGAACCAGCTTTCTATCCATGATTCATATTCTCTCCTTTTTTAGAGTTTGTTGGGTTCTTGTAAGCACCCATATTTTATTCAACACAAATTCAGAGTTGCCCACTCGCCAAATTGTCTGTTTTGACGGCCATTGTTTCAACTTGATTGAAATATATGTCCTATTAGCGCTTAAAAAAGGGGTCAAAATCGATCAAGAATCCGAATGTTCTTGGCTATTTGAATGGCTTGCGGCCTCTTCTCTGTACAGAGCGTAGATGATGTTCACCAGCAGTAGCACGCGCGCTATGGTTAAATATGGACATATGAAACTTCGCGCGCTTATAAAGGGCCCACCCGGACTCATACTCAAATGGTTCGCGTCCACTGCTTCAAATACCTTGCAACCAGCATTCTCTTTGTCTTAGGCCCACTGGTTCAGAGTTGCGTTCCCCAATACTCAAACGGGCTCAAGTCCGCATCCTGGCAAGCGCACGCTCTAAGAGAATGCATCTCATCAAATCTAAGAACTCGTCCTTGTTGACTTCTTTTTCCCTAGCGCACGCTCCGAATTTAAGCGCTTAAACTAGTAAGCTAGTAAACAGATATCCTTATAAGCGAGTAAGTGTATTATGTAATATAAGGATAAGCGAAAAGGATGGATGTACATTGATAACAGAAATAGGAACGATGCTTGGTATTTGGCAGTTTGCTTATTGGAAGAACTTCTGACACGTGGAATCGTGCACTAAAAACTGATAGATATACAAAAAAGGTTGGTGATTCAAATGGGGCGAATTTGCGTGGAGCTTCCAGATGAGCTGGAGAAGAAGCTCAGGTTTAAGACTATCGAGAGATTTGGCGGCAAGAAAGGCGACCTATCTAAGGCTGTCGAAGAATCTGTGAGAACATGGGTTGCCTTAGACAAATAGACGCGCGAACAGCCATACATCATCACCGGCCCCCTCAACAGAAGCCTCACGCTTCGAGTTTATCTTCACCCCCCACCAACAAGAAACTTTCTTGGGAGAAAGGATTTATCGGCGAAAGACTCTTTTTCGGCTTTCTTTTGCTTCAAGCGCAGGTCATACTCATGCCCTTTATTCCACTACCCGCGTGTACAAGACTTTACCAGCATTACGCGCTCTTAAAAAAGCACAGTCTTACAGAACGGTTAGTTAGGTTGCGCGTTTTGCAATAACTAATGCTTTGTAGAGTAATTAAATTCTTATTAAACAAAAAAGAGTTGGAAATTTCCAAGTCGGCTTGCTGATTGCTATTGTTTCCGCGCATAGATTGTCTCTGTCTTGTAACCTATCCTTTTCCATCCATCGTATAAATACGCGTATATCGTGTAATACCCCGTTTCCTTGGGCGTGAACTCGGCGGAGTACCGAGCTTCCTCTCCAACTGGAAGATCCTTTATGTCTATTGTAGCCTGCTGTTCACTCTTTCCTGAGGGGGGTTCCACCCAAAATTCCAGTTTCAGTCCCGAACTTTTTTTCGAGCCCTTAATGGTTGCCTCGGCAGAGAGGGTCTTTCCTATGTCCGCATACGGGTGTGAAAGCACTAGTAAGCGTTCGATTTCTGCTTTTTCCTCACTTACACGGATATGCGTCCAACCGGATTCCCACCAGAAGTATTCTCCATCCTTACGTCCTTTGATGGTAGCGTATACATCAGCTGATCCGCTTGCGTTAATCCGGAAAACCACTTCTTCCTCCTTATTCGGTCCCAACTCCAGAAGGTATTGTCCAGCCCCAAATCCAAACGATGTCCCATAAACTGATAGATTATATGTATCCAGAGAGTGCAATTGTACGTCAAGGTTTTCAAGAGTTTCACTTCCTATGTTTTTCAGTTTCAATGTTACCCAGCTATTTCCTTCATCTACCCCTGCAGGATTCAACTCGTACTCGATCGGATGCTTAAATCTCAAAAACTTTGTTGTCATTTTTCATTCACCTCCAATTCGCTTATCCACGTAACATGCTGTATGCGTACACGTTTATAAGCCCGCGCGGTAAGCACGCGAGTGGAGTAGAGGGTGCGCGCGCGGCAAGGGTGAAGAGGTTGCGGAGAAAACAGGAGAAGCAATCGGTAAGGCCTTAAGAAAGGTTTTGGAGTTGTGAAGGGTGCTGGAAAGGGAATAAAGGAAAGGGTTGAGGGAGAAGAAAGGAAGAAAGTTTGATATAAAGAGCACGTACAACAGGTTTATCTTGGAAAAGATGCTATTGACAGTTGAAGAGTGTTGTGACAAAACATGAGAAGAGAACAGAATCGCCAGAGAAAAGTCATCGAGAGTGCTCGTCGCGACAAGGCGAAAGGTCATCAAACAAGGAGAGCTCGTGGAGGAAAGAAACAGAAGAGAAGGTAAGATCCTAGGCCTGACAACCAAAACCTACAACCGCGTGCGTTTAGCGCGCTCAAAGTGTTATAGCCCGCGCGCTTTGTCATACTATAGGATCGGCTGTTCAGCGAACATAAAGGTGTTGGCTCTTTACCAAATGGGAGTGGGCCCGCCCGGATTTGAACCGGGGATCTTCGCCGCTTCCTCCAACATTAAGCTGTGTGAGGGCGACGTCCTAGCCAGCTAGACTACGAGCCCGCTTGGACCCTGTGAAGCACTTGAACCCTGCGGATTCAGAGTTCTGAAATAAGTATTTTGGCTTCATAAAGCCTTTCCTTGAGGGCTTTAAACAGGAGAGATGTGAGCAACATGAGCCTCTCCTGTAGTGATGGAAAATTCGATGAGGAGCAGAAGATTGACAAGGTTCTTTTGACTTTAATCTCTTTGGTGTTCGCCGTAATCGGCTATGGAGTTATTCATTTTCTACTTTTCTAGTCGCTTCTCAAAATCCTTGTCGACCGCTCTCCCGCGTTTTTGAATCACAAAATCGGAATCACGTATTCTGAGAATCGATGCGATGCATCCTTGTCTTTAGGCTGCACCGTGAACGGTATGGGTTTGGTGAAACTTGTGAAACAATGTGTCATAAACCTTTTAAGCAATCGTGTTTACAAAGGCGCAACAAGAGGTGCAAGCGAGACACTTACATTGTTCTTCTTTCCCTTCTCCCTTATGCAGAAAGGAGAAACAAGCTTGCACCTCTTTCTTCACGGTTGCCGGCGTAGCTCGGCCTCATTCTGAATGGAGAAATCCTTCACACAATTTCCTTCTTTTCTGTTTTTCCGTTTCTCCCGTTCTTGCGCTGCGTGAGTGGGTAATGTGAGTGGTTGGGCAATTCGGGTTGAGAATGAGCGATTTTGAGCTTGCTCTTGTGAAAACTCAGGAGGTAATAGTGAGTTCAGTTGGCTTCTTGCTTTTTCGGAGACTCGACAAGAATTATCCGAGTTTCTAGAGTGGCTAGCTTTTGAAGAAGTCGCTTAGGTTTGCTTGTTTTGCTCGTGTTCTTTCTTCAATCTTTTTTTGTTGTTCTGTGATTAGTCCAAACTTTCGAATCATGTATAGACAGTTTTCAGGGGCGTATCCGTGAAAGTGATTGTTGAAGTATCCGTAGACCTTGTTGATTTTTCCTGCGGCTTCTTTCAATCTGGGGATCCACTCGTCAAGCTCTTCCTCGGTGTACCGGTAATCAAACCAGGGCTTTTTTCCTCTGCCGTGCCATCGGAAGTATGAAAAATCAGTTGTCAGGTGGACATCAGGAGGTAGCAAGGGCTCGTCAACGTTGGTGTAGGCGATTTTGTGCTTGTTTAGGAGTTGCCAGGTCTCTTCTCTCATCCAGGAGAGGTGTCTAAACTCGACGGCGAACCTGAACCTTGGATCGAGCGTTTGAAAGAAGGATTCCAGATTCTCCGGGTTGTAGGTGTAGCTTGGGGGGAGCTGTATGAGGAGACAGCCGAGTTTTCCGCTCTGTTGGAGAGGCAGCATTATTTCTGAGAAGGCTTTCAGATCCGCGTCTATGTTTCCTTTAAGGCCTAATTTCTTGTCATGGGTGATGAGCTTGGGCATTTTGGCGGTGTACACGAACTCTGATGGCGAGTATTTCAGCCATCCCATGACTGTTCCCTTCGTGGGGTACCGATACCAGGTTGAGTCAATTTCCACTGTTGAGAACACTTTGCTGTAGGCTCTAAGCTTCCTTTTTTCTCCTTCCTGATAGAATGGTCCTTCCCATTCTTCGTAGCTCCATCCTGAAGTGCCGAGAACAATGTTGTTCTTGCTCATGAGTTCGTCTCCAACGTTTGAATAACGTCGTCTATGCTGTTGTAGATTCTTTCGGGGATTCCTGCGAGCATTTCTGAGAGGCGCACCCTCTTGTCGGTTGTGAGATCGATAATCTTCCAGCCTTGATCTCCGATCAATTCTTGTTTTGAAGAGGGGAACACAGCGTCCTCTTGTAGGACTGAACGGGCGGATTCTGCTCCAACGAATGGTGTAACGGTAGGAAAGATACCTGATTCTTTGTATTGCTTGAACCTCAAGGCGTCCGTGTTCATTCTCACTCCGTGAAAAGAGGCGATGACAGTTTTAGCCTCCGACCTCGCTATTTTTTGATCGATGTTGACTAGTTCCTCGTCCGTGAATTGGTAAATGTTATGTTCGCCCTTTCCGAACAGCCTCGTGTACACCGTATCTGAACCGTAGGCTGGTTGATCTCTTGACAGATCAACGCTGTGCACTATGCCAAAATCCCGCATCAACTTCTCAGTTTCTTCAGTTATTGGGCTTCTCACTTCCCATGCCAGCCGTACACCTCTAAGACTGATTGTTGAAAAGAAATCCCTTGCTTGTTCCAGGGCGGGTTTTTCAGGGCTGTAGTTCTTGGGCGTTTCCAGATGCAAGAACGGAGCCTCAAGGACTTTGCAAAATTGGATCATCTGGTTAAAAACGTTGTACGCTTGTTCGACAGGCTTCAAACCTATTCTGTGGGTGAGGTCTCGGTGACATCGGACTGTGAACGTAAAATAGTTCGGAACATTCCTTCGCCAATGTTCAACCATTCTCGGAGTTGGGTACTCGTAGAAAGTGTAATTCACCTCTACAAAGTTGAATATTTTAGAATACGCCTTCAATGAGGACTTGCCTTGAACGTTGAAATAGGCCCAGCCGCCGGTTCCAATGCTATACTGCGCCATCAATCAGTCCTCTGATATTTACTCCAGCACTTTGACTGATTAACTTTCGCAGGTATCACATCAGCCCGCCCATTAGCAGTGCGAAGCACCCACGATGAGCTCACGCTCGTCCATTGGCTGAAAATAGCCGGAAGAAATCAAATCATTATTAGAAGCGGCCTTTAATATCTCTATCAAAAAGATATGTTAATATTCCCGAGAAAACGTAACTGAGTAAAGTATCCGTGGTATTTCAGAGTGCCGAGGTAGCTCAGCCTGGGAGAGCGCTCGACTCATCGCATTTCTATGCGTTGGGGGCGAAGCTGAAGACCGAGTCGTCGCTGGTTCAAACCCGGCCCTCGGCACATTTCTATTTCTCAAATAAGACCTATTCTATGCCTATTCTCAAGTTTCAACTGAGAATTTACGAATTTTTATCTTCTATCCCCTTTGATTTTAGTTCTGAGCTTAAAGTTTGGTGCGATAATCGATGGCGATCAGCGCGTCTTGATCGGTCTTCGCGCGCGAGATGCACCAATTTGGCCCAAACGGAACGAACTGAGAGCGCGCTTGATCATTCTTTCTTTAAACAATTGTTGCAGATTCCATGAACTTCTATTTGGAAATGGCACATTTCACCATCAATCTTCTTCTTGACGAAGTCTATGTTGTCAACGTCAAAGTGTGTCAAACTGTTACACTTCATACACACAAAGTGGCAGTGGTTCTTTTTGTCATTGGAGTATGTGACTCTTCCGTCGCAGGAATAGCAGTGAATTTTCCTTTCAGTCTTTAAATCGTTCAAAAACCTGTAAATCGTAGCTATGCCTATTTCTTTATCTTTCTCTTTAATTCTTTTGAGCAAGTCGTCGGCGGTGAAGAAGGTATGAATCTTTTCAATTTCCGATTTCAAGAGTTCTTTCTGTTTTGTCTTTCTCGATAGTTTTGGCATGTTCTCTTATTGATAATGGCAATCAATAATATTTATATATTTTCTTATTGATAATAAAAATCAATAATGTCTGGGAAAGGAAGATTGTGGAGGCCGTTGTGATTGCAGAAAATTAGGTATGTGGCCATTGTGGTTTTGGCGGTTGTAGTTTTGGCCGCAGCAATACTCGCAGGTTCTCACATCTTAGATGGATCAACATCCAATTCAACTAGTACAAAGTTGCAAATAGTTGCCGCTGAAAATTTCTGGGGCAGTCTGGTGTCTCAGCTTGGAGGAGCGCATGTCCAGGTGTTGAGCATTGTTACGGATCCCAATGCTGATCCTCATGAGTATGAAAGCAGCGTTGTGGATGCGGAAGCAGTCGCAAATGCAAACTATGTAATCGTCAACGGGGCTGGGTATGACGATTGGGCTCTCAAGCTTATTTCGGCGAGCAATAATCCAAATCAAAAGGTGTTGAACGTGGCAAATCTGCTCGGAAAGAAAGAAGGCGATAATCCTCATTTTTGGTATTCTCCTTTATACGTGAATGAAACTGTGTATCAGATGTGGTCCGACCTTGTTTCTCTTGATCCTGCTGATGCCGGCTATTATAATCAACAGTATGTTAATCTGACTGCGTCGCTCGGAGTGTATAACGGGCGAATCGATGAGATCAGACAGCAGTTCGCAGGCACGGAAGTGGCGTCTACGGAGAGTATCTTTGAGTATTTAGCAAATGCGACGGGTCTAGATCTGGTCTCTCCCCCTGCGTTTATGGAAGCTGTGTCGGAAGGAAATGATCCGCCGGCACAGAGCGTGGTGGAGTTTCAGCAGCAACTTCAGAGCGGAAACGTAAGCGTGTTGGTGTACAATAACCAAACGGTAACGCCCCTCACGCAGAATATGAAGGCATTGGCAGCCCAAAACAACGTTACGATCGTTGGTATAACAGAAACCATACAGCCCCCTCATGTTCTGTTCCAAGATTGGATGAACGGAGAATTGATCAGTCTTCAGAACGCGCTCAATGCAAAAAACTCGGACAGTAACGGTGATGATGCTTAATGAGTGCAGTACAATCCGAAACACTTTCAGTTCCGATGTCTTCTAGGATTATTACGGCTGAAAACGTGGCGGCCGGTTACGGGGACCACATAGTCTGGCGTGACGCCAGTTTTGCTGTTGGTCGCGGAGAGTTTGTGGCGATTATCGGCCCTAACGGGGCGGGCAAGACAACTCTGTTTCGCCTTCTTCTTGGGTTGCAGCAGCCCATCAGCGGGGCTATTAGGATATTTGACGGCCGGCCCAGGCGTGGCAATCCGCAAATTGGTTACGTGCCTCAGCGGCACATGATTGACAGTGAAACGAATATTGAGTGTCTGGAACTGGTGCGGCTGGCAATTTCTGGCAAACGGTGGGGTTTCAACCTATTTTCCCAAGACGACTGCGAAGTGGCTTTTGACACGTTGCGGGCGGTCGGGGCTGCTGAGTTGGCGCACCGATCTCTGAATGCGTTGTCGGGCGGTGAGTTGCAGAGGATATTTTTGGCTGAGGCGTTGGTGAGCAACCCTGGCGTATTGTTGCTTGATGAGCCGTTGTCGAATCTTGATATTAGGCGGGGGAGGGAATTGGTTCAGCTTGTCAACAGTGTGGTTAGATCGCGCAACGTGACGGCGTTTCTGGTGGCCCACGACATTAATCCTCTTCTGCCGTTTCTCGATAACGTGATCTACATCGCTAACGGCAAGGTGGCGACCGGGAGGCCGAAAGATGTTCTGACGTCGGAGTGTCTCTCGGCTTTGTACGGAGTTCAGGTTGAGGTTATGCGAGATTCCAAGGGTAATGTCGCGATTATAGGCACAGGCACTGAAGATCATCACGCTGATGAGCTGTATGGGGTTAAGCATTAGTTTAATGGCCGGCTTGCTGCAGATATTTCAGTACCAGTTTATGCAGCATGCCTTTGAGGCCGGGACGGTAGTTGCAATTATTGCGGGCATCGTAGGATACTTTGTGGTGTTGCGTCGTTCGTCCTTTGCTGCGCATGCTCTTTCGCATATTGGTTTTGCTGGGGCGGCAGGCGCCGTCTTATTCGGGGTTAATCCCGTTTTCGGTCTTTTGCTGTTTACAGGCGTCGGCGGGTTCGGGATTGCCTTACTTGGTCCGCGGGCTGCGAATCGCGATGTTCAAATCGGGACAGTTCTCGCGTTCATGCTCGGCTTGGGAGTGCTGTTTATTAGCCTCTACACAGGCTATGCGACCGAAGCCTATTCCATCTTGTTCGGGGAAATACTGGGCATCAGTAGCAGCGATGTCCTCGTGACATTGTTTGTCAGCCTGGTGATTTTGGCTGTAATCGCAGTTGTTTATCGACCGCTTTTGTTTGCATCGCTCGATGAAGATGTTGCAGAAGCGAAAGGAATGCCGATGCTATTGCTCGGCATTATTTTCATGCTTTTGGTTGCAGTTGCGACGTCGATTGCCGTTCAGGTAGTCGGCGTGCTCCTTATTTTCTCATTGATGGTCACGCCGGCTGCAATCGCCCAGAGGTTGACGAAACGACCGCAGCACGCCGTGATAATCTCTGTAGCTATTGCACTGATGGCAACGTGGCTGGGACTCTTCGTTGCGTTTTATGAACCGTATCCGGTGAGTTTCTTCATAACCAGTATAGTGTTCATTTTATACTTGGTTGTCCGATTCGCACGGCGCTAACCGTAGATTTCAGCGCTTGGGTGAGGTCTGTTAACCATCGGCGCTTTTTCTCATTGTTTATCGACCCTGTTTTTGAAATCGTACTAGATTCTGGAATGTGATGTTCTAAGACTTGGGCTTATATCTCACATTTGATTGTGCTTTAATGGGTGTCAAGCGTGAGTGAAACAAAGGAACCGAAAATGGCCAGAAGGGGCGTCCTTATTGCGATTGGAATAATCTGTATCATTTTAGTGGCCTGCTTAGCTGGTGTGGTTGCAGCGTATACATTGATGATAAACGACAAGAGCAACACAATCTCGTCTTTGAACAATCAGATTTCTCAATTAAACTCTACGATAGCAAATCTTCGGAGCCAGGTTGCCTCTGAAAACTCCACGATTAATTCCCTGACCTCTCAGGTTACGAACCTTCAAAAACAATTATACTCAAATACGACTTACACCGTGGTCGGTGCCTTAGCCTACGCCAATGTGAGCGCGATCATCCTCGGCATAAATGTGGCAAGCTCCAATCCAAGCTTCTATCCGAATCTGACTGGTTCTTTCATGTACTTGACTTTTAACGGTCAACTGACATCAACATTGCCCATTAATCCATGGACTGTTGGAAGCATGGTTGCAATCAACGGAACAACCAGTTTTGATAGTTCTTCACAGACCTACTATCTAAATTGGATAAACGACAGCCTGTACAGTGACACGGTGAATGGCGTCAATCAACAGCTTGGCTTGCAGCTCAGCATGACGCTTCAAAAAACCAACTACAGCCTCGGCGAGCCGATAAACATCCTGCTCACAATCGCCAACATCAGCAACCAAACAGTAAGCTTTGGGTTAGGTCCCGATGTCAATCAGTTTGACTTTCACGTCTACAACGACACAAACAGCAACATCTACTGGTATACAAGCATTTGGTTAGGTGGGGCTATTCCGATGTTTATCGTTCTTGAAACGCTTAATCCTGGAGAGAGTTTGAATAGTTCCCTTGTTTGGCAGCAGACATTTAGCCACAGCCTAGATTCGGAAGGCATTCCTGTTTCGCCTGGAACGTACTATATTGTTGGAAGAATTGGTCCTCCGTTCTTCATCAACGAAAACAGCACTTTGGAAACAACGCCCATACAAATAACAATCAGCTAACTAGATGGCGACCTTCAAGAATTTGTCTCAGCGCGCGCTTTTCAGAGTATTGTGCCGTAAATCATCTGTCTCAGAATTTTCAGAATTAGCAATTTGAGACATAACGGCAACCTACGATAAGAAGAGTACAAAACAATCTCTACGTAATCTCTAAACTGCATCAGTTTTTTCCTTCTATCTTTTGTCAATCTCAACTGGAACGCTGTTGTATTCAAACTCTGCGGCTAATTTTGCAGACAAAATCGGCTTTTTTGGTGTTGACTGGTTGTGTGTAGATTAGCGTGTTGCCAAAACGCTACTGCGCAGCTAATTCGCGCGCTTCTTGACGGCAGGGTTACTGAATGAGCGCGCTCTAAGGATACTAGGATGAATCCCCATAGTCGATGTTAATTCCCTTCTCTTCTTTGAACTGCATCCTATAGAAAGAGGAGTATATTCCGTCTGCCTTCATGAGCTCTTCGTGAGTTCCCCATTCCACTATCCGCCCGTGATCGATGACTACGATTTCGTCGCAGAGTCTTATGGTTGAGAGTCTGTGGGCGATGATGATGACTAGTCTGTTCGACAGCAGATTTTTCAGGGCATTCTGTATGACTAGCTCGGTGTAGGGGTCGATGCTGGACGTGGCCTCGTCTAAGATGAGGATGTCCGGGTTGGTGAGGATCGCCCTTGCGAAGCTGATTAGCTGCCTCTGGCCGATGGAGATGTTTGAGGATCCCTCTTGGATGATGTAGTCGTATCCTCCGGGGAGGTTCATGATGAACTCGTGGGCTCCCACAATCTTCGCTGCTTCGATGACCATTTCATCGGTCGCCTCTGGCGTTCCGAAGCGGATGTTGTCTCTGATGCACATTGGGAATAGGTAGGAGTCTTGGAGTACGATGCTTTGGTGGCTTCGTAGGTCGGAGATCTTCAGATTCTTGATGTCCTGTTCATTCAGTTTAATATCGCCGTTGAGCGGGTCGTAGAACCTTGATATTAGGTTGATGATAGTGCTCTTTCCCGCGCCGGTGGGTCCGACTATCGCGAGCTTCGGTGTTTTCGGGTCTATCTCGAAGTTGATGTCGTTTATGACGGGTATCTTGGGGTCGTAGCCGAAGGTGACTTTTTCTGAGTTGAGCTTCTCCGATTTTCCAACCTGAGCTGCGGTGTTATCTGGCGGATCTTCTACCTCTGGTTTTGTGTCGATGAGGTCGAACATCCTTTCGGTGGCGGACATGGCCTGCTGGTACTGATCGTATGCTTGGACGAGTGCTAGGATTGGGTTGAAGAACATGATCTGGAATGCGGTGAAGGCGACGAATGTTCCCAGGGTTATCTGGCCGTTCATCGTCATGATCGCCCCGTACCAGAGGACGATTGCTGTTCCAGCGACTCTGATGGCGTAGGCGACCGGTTGGTAGATTGATGAGACGAGGACGGCTAGGATTCGCTGCTTCACGACCTTGTCCTGCTCGTCGTTGAAGTGTTTGTTGAATCTGCCGAGTTGGACGAATGACTTGATGACCTTCATCCCTGAGAGGCTCTCCTGCATGGTTGAGATCATCCCCGACGTCTCAAGGAAGGCGGCCCTGTTGTATTTTCTCGACAGAAATCCAAGGTAGTAGGTTGCTATAGCCGCCATGGGCATGACCGCTACGGCCAGCAGGGCGAGTTTCACGTTTAGGAAGAATATTATGGCGATGCCTAAGAAGAGGGATCCCGCGTTCGATATGATGCTGGTGAACCCCATCCTGAAGAATATCCTGACGTTGTTTGCGTCGTTGATGGGTCTGGCTATTATTCTCCCCGTCTCTCCTTCGGAGAAGTACCTGAGGGAGATGATCTGCAGCTTGGACATTATGTCCTGTCTTATCCTGGCGACGGTGTTCTCCCCGAGAATTCTTATCTGCCACGTCGAGACGTACTGCGTGTAGTAGTAGCCGGCTGTTATGGCCAGGAAGACGGGGATCCACCAGATGAAGCCGGCCATGTTCATGGGAGTGATTATGTCATCCACCACGAGCTTACTCATGAAGGGCACCATCACGGTTGTCGCCGAGTTGGCGATGAGGGCCATGGTTGCCATGATAAAGTTTCTCCGGTTGGCGACCGCGTACCTGTAAAGCCTGAGAAGAAGATCCCTGTCCCTGGTGTTTCGCTTCTTCTGGGCTTCGCCAATCGTCGAGAACACGCCGTAGCCGCCAGGTCCTCCTGGGCCTCCTCCGCTGCCGATCGACGTTTAGGGCGCCTCCAGGTCCCACGCGGGGGTCTTATCGAGGAACTGGGTCTCGTACACCCTCTTGTAGATGCCTGCCTTGGCCATGAGTTCGCTGTGGGTGCCGAATTCGGCGACTCTGCCATCCTCGAGGACCAGTATCTTATCGGCGTTCTTGATGGTGGAGAGTCTCTGGGCGATAATGAAGGTCGTGCGTCCCTTCATCGCGTCCTCAAGCGCCTCCTGGATTTCCTGCTCGGTTCTGGCGTCGACGAAGGATAATGAGTCGTCGAGGATGAGTATCTTTGGGTTCGTCAGGACTGCCCTGGCAATGGTTACCCTCTGCTTCTGTCCGCCAGAGAGGGTTATGCCCCTCTCGCCAACTACGCTGTTGTACTTGTCGGGGAGGGAGTCGACGAAGTCGTGTATCCTGGCGAGCTTCGCGGCGTTTATGACCTCCTCTAGGGTTGCGTCAGGTTTGCCTAAGGATATGTTGCTGTAGATGGTGCCTGTGAAGAGGAGGACGTCCTGCAGTACTAGTCCTATCTGTTTTTGGAGGGAGGCAAGCTTGTAATCCCTGATGTCTACTCCATCGATCTTTATGCTTCCTGACTTGACGTCGTAGAACCTGGGAATGAGGTTGATGAGAGAGGTTTTGCCGGAGCCAGTGCATCCGAGTATGGCTATCTTCTCCCCGGCTTCGGCTTTGAAGCTGATGTCAGTGAGCACGTTGATGCTACTGGTGTAGCCGAAGTTGACGTTATTGAACTCGACTTCGCCCCGCTCGATGGTGATGTCCCTGGCGTTGGGCGAGTCCTTGACGTCGATTGGGGTATCTTCCATCTCTTCCATTCGTTCGAGGCTTGCGGAGGCGTTTACCCAGGAACCGATGACGTTGGCAAACGAGTTGAGCTGAGGGACGATTCTCTGCATGTACGTGGCGAATAGTATGAGGCTGCCGACGAGGAGGATTGGGCTCGGCCCTAGGAGGAGGCTCGTGCCGTATATGTAGACGAATGTTATGCCGATCTGGAGGATTGTTTGAGGTGAGGGCGTGTAGAAGGCCTGCAGCCTCCCGGCGGAGATGGCGGTTGCGACGTACTTCGACTCTACCTGCTTGAAGCCATCCTTCATCTCCTCCTCCCTCCTGAATATCCTTACGTTCTTCATGCCGATGATGTTCTGCTGGATGTAGGCGCCGAGCTTGCCGAGGATGAGCATCATTCTCATGAATAATGGTCGGACCTGGGTGAACTGCCTAAACTGGAGGTACATGATGAGGGGCATGGGGGCGAGAGTCAGCAGCGTCAAAACGGGGTTTATCGGGATCATGACGAGCAGGCAAGCGGCGATTACGAAGACGGAATCGGTGACGCTGGTCGGCCAGTTACCGGCGAAATTGTTTACTGCCTGAAGGTCCATCGTGGCGCGGGAGACGAGGTCGCCGACTGCGTTGGAGTCGAAGAACGCGAAAGACTTCTCCTCGAGCGACTGGAAGTAGTCCGATCTGATGTCTCTTGTCTGCCACTCGGCGACGTAGCTGTTCATGAACGACTCAGCGAAGGTTAACAGTCCGACGCCCATGACCGCGAGTATCGTGTTGAGGACTAGACCTGGGAGAAGGGCCGACTGGCGTCCGATGATTACCTTGTCGATGATCAGGGCCAGGTAAAGGGGCTCGAGGGCGAACAGGGCAGCCCTAACGCCGCTTATCACGGTCATGACTACGTAGTGCTTGATGTATGGCCTGTTGTACTTCATGAAGGTCCTGAATTCTTTTCCTGAACCTAGGACGCCCCGTTTGACCTTCATCTTGGCTATCCAATCTAGCACTGGTTTGGCGACGCTCATTCAAACATCAGACCCTTTCTCCTCCATACAGTTGGTGCGCGTGAAAATTTCATCTTCGAGCATCTCGAAGTTGATGGAATCCACGGCCGTGACCTTGCCTAGCCTCTTGCTGAGGTTAATTATTTCGAGAATCAGCTTCCGGTCACTCTTTGCTAGGCACATGGTTGCTGTGAATGTTCGATTCGTCGGCGGCTTTTTGGTGTTCGAATCTGCGAGTGAGGGACTGTTTCGTGAGGGTGTGCATGGTCTTACTTGGCTACGCCCCTTTTGGTGTGCTATTCGTGAAGACTGAGCGAAGGGCTTGCATTGCTTTGACGATGAGTTCTCTGTTGTCAGCGCTTACACTGCTCAGTTTTTCTGCTAGGTATGCCATGGTTCCGTGGCGAGAGGTCTCCAGAATAGCCCTCCCACGGCTTGTGACAACTAGTCTTACACGTCTTCGATTATCAGGTTGGTCTTCTCGTGTCATCATCCCACGCTTGATGAGGCCGTCTACAAGAGTGGACGCGGAAGGGGGTGTCAGACCCATGTGATCTGCCACCTTGCAGAGCGGCGAACCCTGGTTGCGATTTACAAAGGCTAGCGTGCGGAACTGAGGGACGGTCAAGTCAGGTGCTCCCCGGCTGCGCATCTGGGATCGAATTTCCTTCATAACTATCGGAACCACTTCGAGGAGTTCACCGGCGGATTCTTCAGGAGTTACGGTCATTTTAATTAGACCCTCTAATAGATTGTATCTCTAATAATTAGAAACGCTGGCTATTTAATTCTTACGCCGAAAGAATGGGCAAACGTCAGATTTGCTGATCAGGCAAGTTTCGGGGACATTGTGCATCCGCGAGGAGCATGTGAGCATATGCGCGGACGAGGCGCACGCGCCAAAAGAGGAGTGGAAACCCCTTTTAGCGCGCGCTGACGCGGGGTGTGAAACGTTACTTGGCGTAGACGTCTATAAAGTGCCCCTCAGAGCCTTTTAGAATCCAATATGTGATCCAATGTGTTTCCAAGCCGTTTTATAATAGCATGACTATTAACTCAATGATTTGGACTATGGTGAATACTGAGTTTGCGATAAGGCCGATGATTCCGAGTGATGCGAGTGGGCTTAAGGAAATTATAGATGTGTCTTTTTCACGGTTCCTACGCTTTTTCGCTCTGCATGGCATTCGAGAAGAGGGACAAGTGCTTGTAAGCCAGATGCAGGGGGCAGTGGCCGTTGGGTTTGTTAAACTAGTCGAGGTTCAAGTAGGCGGCGGCAAGTTCGGTTGCATACTATGGGTTGCGGTTCACCCGCAATTTCGCCGAAAAGGAATTGCAACCTCGCTTGTGAATGCTGGCGTTGAGTGCTTGAAGCATGCTGGGGCCGGGGCTGTTTTCGCTTCAGTGCAGAGGAGAAATATTGCTTCTCTAACGGTTTTTGGCAGGCAAGGTTTTAGAAGATTGAGTTTTCTGGAGCTCTGGCGGCTTTTCGGTTGGCGGACTTTCGAGTTTTATAGGGATATTTGGCTCGCTCCTGGAGAAGTTGTCTTGATGCACGATTAGTTAAGACGGCTTATTCACTTTCAATGGCATGTAGAGCAAATTCATAACCGCGTGCCGGCAATCTGTTTTTCTTATAAAAAGTGTGGCATCTGAGTTCCTTGCTCGTATGCTTGTTCTGGTTGTTTGATGTCGATTTTGGTCATTTTGAGCAGTGCTTGCATGGCTCTGTTTGCTCTTTCATGGTCCTTGTCGGCCAGGGTTCTGGTACCTCTCCGTCGGATTTGTGAACGTGTTACTTTTCGTCGGATAACATTTGCCAAACGAACCGGTACGATTTTGATTTAAATGTAAAATTCGGCAACATACTTATGCTTTCTAGATAACGAAGGAAAACTTTGATGGACGTAACTTTTATATCGTTTTGTATCATTTAATAATTGCAAGGTGCGTCATGCATTGTCTTTTCCTTTCCCCGTTAATTTGCACGCAGAATTTTTCTATATCGGAATTTTTCTGCATGCATGACGCACCCAACAATTCTGAGCGAGCCCGTAACAAATTTTTCTGTTGTGAGTCAGTGCGTGCTTTCGGAACTTGGTTTGAAAGACCAATTAGCAAGAAGCTTGCTAGACAGCAGATCCCTTGATCCGATGCTGTTAGGTTATTTGTGGTGAGTCGCGAGCCGAAGTAGCGCGTGAATATGAAAAGGTGTCTTGGGGTGCCCTATAGGTCGCGTGAGATTATTGTGGCTGTTGACTTGATGTTTGCGAGTTTTCTTACTTGAGAGACGGTCTGGTTGAGCTCTTCCATCGTGTTCGCGGTCACCTTTGCTATCATGTCGTAGTCCCCAAAAACATAGAAGGCTTCGTCAAAACCTTGAATGTTCCTTAGAGCTTTCAAGACTTCAATTTCGCAGCCCAGATTCACGTTAATCAAGATAAACGCGTTGAACTTCATTTTATTGAAGCCCTTCTGTGACGATAGACTATTTACATAGCATAACGAACTTAAACGTTTTATAGTCTCCGTGGTGCTCACAGTATTAACCGAGTTTTCGCATGAACCCCCATTTCAGCCGAATGCTTCACAGAATCGCGCCTGGTTCAGGTCGGCGGGTTGATTTTCATAAAAAACCTCAACGCGTTTGTTGTCGTTTGTTGGGGAGTAGGTCAGGATGTTGCTCTCTTTGCGGTACCAGTTCTTGGTACTGGATGTACTAATGCTTGGCATTAAGTGTCGGCACGCTTGTTTGTGTTTGGTGACTGTATGGGGAAAAAGAGGATTGGCATTGTGGCTGCACTGGCGACCTTGGCGCTGATCGGAGTGGTCTTCGCCGCTTCTTCCGTTCTTTCTGGGCAGCGTGCAAGCAACGAGTTGGACAGTTACACCAGTTTGGCTTCTCCGATAAGGCTGACCCAAGTCGGCGGTTTACCGGACGAGGTTTTTGCGGGTGTTCCGTACACTTTTCATGTGGTGACGGAGAACTTGAACCCGTCGGAGTCTTATACGATTGAAATGGTTTTTGATGTCTCACCGCAAGAGATCTTCTTACCCGTGCCGTTGAATAACGCGTCTGGTCCTGTTTCTACGCCGATTGTTGGATTGCCTCCGTTCAATTACACTGCCTTTAACCAGTTGTCTCCGGACATGGTTACGTTGACTTTTCGCGGCCAAACCGTTGACCTTGCCTACAACGCGACTGAAAATGGTCTGATAGGCTTTTCAGATGCGTTCACGACAGCCGTTGGTTCTTATGACAGTTCAGCAGTGACCGTTCAGTTCAATGACGCGGCGTTCTCCGCGTGGACAGGCAGTTGGACAGTGAGTATCTGGGCAATCTTCGCTTAGTCTCCCCCTTTTTTTGAGGCTTCAAAATGCGCGAAGACCTGTAGGGGCATCCGTCTCCGGCTGTCTTTGCATCAAGGACTATAGTATCTGTTTTTCTGTTTGCTCTGGGAATATCAAGTTTTTTTGTGACGGGCTCGAGGGACGTTAGGGTTCATTCATGTTCGTTGTCTGCTTCAACTTCTCTTCGTCTGCGTCTCTGTATTTCATCTTGAAGCTTTCGAGATTCGCGATTTTCCACGTCAATACCTTCAGTGTAAAATGTTCTCCCACAGTTTTGACATTTAATGCGTGCTCCTGCTGTCGGCGGCGTTGTGTATCTTTGGCCGCAAGAAGGACAAACCCATGCGATGTTCTCTTCCCCCTCGTTCTTGTCTACCGTTAAAGTTCCCCTTTTTTGAGGAAACAACTAGGGCCCCCCCAAAGGTTACCTATAGTTTCTTTCCATGTACCGCTATTTATACTATCACTTCGTACCCAAAAAGGTTTAATAGAATTGGAGATTTGACGCGCAGGCTATTTGTTGAACATCAAATTCTAAAAGATAATACATTTACAATATCGTTAACGAGCCTACTGTCCCATTTAACGCTATATGTCACAGAAGAAAAGGGAAGTACGCGCTAACTAAGCGCTATCTATCAGTTTTTGGCGAAACTTCTTCACGTATCAACCTAATGTTATGTGTTCTTTTCCTTCAACCTTCTAAGCAACGCGATTCCTTCAGCCATGAATAGGCTTGATGAAACGCCCGTCGCAAATATCAAAAACAGAAGTTCAAGTTGAATCTCCTCTTCCATTATTATGCGCACCACGGCAGTAGCAATCCCAATCACGCATAGGCCGAGAAAGAAGAAGGAGTAGAACACTAGTCGGGGCATGAGGTTTCGGCCGACCCAGAAATAGCCCTTGAACGTTTGTTTCTCCTTCACGAGGTACTGTCCGTAATTGTTCTTCTGTATCAAACCCAAGTCTTCGAGTTTCTGCAGGTGCCTGTAAGCCACGCTGGGACTGCTGAGGGCTGTTCCTCGCATTACGTCTCTGGGGCCTGAGGGTTTTGCTTCCTTCACGAGGTAAAGGTACACTTTGAAAGTGGTACCTTCAATCTCCTCGGTGTCCAAGGCTCAGTTCCCCGAGACAAAGGGCACTCCGGTTGGATCGAAATGCAAGGTCTCGTTAGCCTTAAACAATTCGTTGAAGATAAACTCGCGGTCTCCGAAATTCTCCAGTTGCACTCCCTTTATCACGTATGCTCCGTAGGCTTCGACGCTGTTTGAGATGGCTTCTCCATCCACGTGGGAAAACAGGAAGATGTTTTTGTTCTGCATTGTGGCAAGGCCCCACGGGGGAAGCTGGAGGATGCCGGAGAGAATCAGGAGCCTGGAAGCGTTCTGGCTCCAGTAGTACTCGTTGCCTTCATAATTTTGCGAACTTGTTGCTATAGAGTCGGTGAACCCGAAGGCTATGCTTCCGTTGTCTTCATACCGTACTTGTGTGGCGTTGCTCCATTCAACGTTGGACGACACGTTTTCACCGGGATAAGGATTGCTGATTGTTATGTTGGCGATGACCTGTTTTCCCTTGCTCGTGATGGGAAGGAATTCCATTTGTGGAGCGGCCGCTGCTTGCGCCTGTGTTATCGCTACAACCTCGTTTGAGAGGTTAGTCACGTTCAAAATGAACAGGAACGAGAGAAATTGCTCTTGCTGCAGTCCGGGAACACTCTGGTTGGAGGGCAAGAGTGAGAAGTAGGCGTAAACGATGTCGGCATAGACTTTAGGCGGCTCTCCAAAAGTGACTGTTTTGAACAGAACAGGCATCCCAACTGAAAGACCAAGAATTAAAGCCAAGAAACTTCCAATTACAAGCCTATTAACCAAACTTTTGGCCTCCTACTTATCGGATGGAGCGTTCTGACTTAATAACTCTCGCTGGAGAACACTGCGTTCCCTCAAAAGAACACATGAACTGTGTAACGTGGGCTAGGAACTTGCCTTATTGGATTCATGCATGAAAGCTTAGATTACGTGAGCGCGCGCTTCCTCTATAGTCTAAACTGTTCAGTGTGTTCAGATTGTGGTGGTGGGATGGACGAGCGGTATGGTCCGACTTTGGATACGGTGAAAAACATAAATTCGGCTCCTTATAATTAGGGTTGTTGGGGAGGGGACTTTGAAACGGACTGTTAAAGCCGCGTCGGTTGTGTTGGCAGTGATTATCGCGGTTACGATTGTTATCGTACTGTACGATAGTGGGACGTTTACATCGACTGTACAGCTACAAACGGATGGGTTTCTTTCCATTGCCCCCGAGGAACAGGCCGCCGACTTTTACAGAAGCAAGACTGAGGTAATCGATGTCAGTCTGGGAATGATGGCTGTGAATCCTCTTTCCTCATTTGCAGAAATGGATGTTTATGTTTCGAACCATACGGGGATACTCGATTCTCTTTACCTCACGTTCGTGGGGCCGAGTCTCGCTCAGCCTATCCAATGTTACTTGCAAACTCCAAACGGTGTATCTGCAACCGTTAAACTTGGTGCGGACCTGAGCACAATAGTGGAAGTTAATGGATACGCAATGCAAACAGGATCTTTCTTTCTTCAATTCCTTGTATGGCCTGGCGAAGCGAATAGTTTTTTGTTTGAAGTGAATTTCACGATGCGCCCGACGGGTTTTCCGCCGACTCGTCAAGCAGGATACGCTCAGGCGGAGCTTCCGTTTAGGTTTGTAAACGCCACCTAACCAATATTTCTTAGCGCGTGCTACAACGGAAAACTGGGTTTCTGGTTTGGTGGTGGTTGGGCAACTCTTGTCATGTGCTAATCATATGCTGTAACTTGATTTGTTTTGAACTGACAGTTTTTGCAAGGGTGTGTCTTGATTGTGCGTTTGCTTGAGGAGATTTAGTGACTCTGACTTTTATTTTGTCTAGAAATAGTCTGTCGAGAGTGTCAAAGCTGTTTATCTTTAGGGATTTCGCTTCTTTCAATGCTTGGGAATACAGTTTCGCGTCGAAGTCAACTTTTTTTGGGTCTAAAACATTGTACTCTGCGGTTTTTTTCACGAATAAACCCATTCCAATATGGGGAATGTACTCGATGTCTTTTCTCAGGTAAGGCGACAGAATGCCCGTGTAAAGTTCATCGTGCAAAGCGATGGCATTTTCATTTCCCTTTTTCAGTAGAAGAAGCAGCCAGTGATCCCATGATTTCGTGAAGCCTCTTATTTGAATGGGGAAAGGTTTCCAGTTTTTCAACACCGTTTCAATGTGCTCTGTCAATTTCGTTTCTTCAACCTTATTGCAAGGTACTGGGAAAATGAATGGTATGTGCGGTTTCAAAGAACCCGCAAAGGGATCATATTTTTCACGAAACGCCTCGATATTCTCTTCAGCTTCACTGTCGAACCTTGGATAATAGAGCAGCATGTAATACATAATGAAAGAAGAGCGCGCCCGGTGTTCTATCTTTTTCTCTCTCATAAGGTATGTTTATCTTCTAGAAGATAGTTCTATATAGTGAGGGAGAGTGTTATGGACCTGACTTTCCCGTCGAAAAGGAGAAGTTCTTTGATCATTTCTGTAGCCATTCTGAAAGCTGCAAGGAAGGGCACCAGGCAAATACACTTGCTTAGTTCGGTTGCTCTGAGTTATGGACAATTCACCAGATATATCGAGTTTCTGAAAGCCCATGGTTTTATTGAAGAGAAGGGCAACATATACCAAACCACGGATGAAGGGTTGAGGCTGATTGAGGAATTTGATTCTTCGTCACTGATACAAAGTTTTCTGGTTACCTAAGACCTAACATTTTCGTGCGTCACTAGTTCCCTCTTTTCTTTTGTTGTAGAGCAGTTAGAACTACGAAAGACTTCCGAAGAGCCGCTGAAATCTTGATTCTCAGGCGTCGTGTGTTAGCTTTCTTTCTTATTCTTCAGTTGGTCTGCGAAGTGTTTTAGGGAGAGTGGTTGGATGACTTCTTTGCTTTTCAAGCTTACGATGAAAGAGTCTTTGATGTTCATGATTTCTGCCCATTCACTTCGCATCTCTTGGAGGAACGTGGAATAGTCGGAATAGTTTCTGTGGATTGAGATTGCTATTCTGTCATGACCCATTCCACTGCCAAAAGCACCAAATATGAGTCCTGGATGTCTTTTTGCGAAGTCTTTAGCTTTTTGGAGATTTATTTCAGGATGCTTCTGGTAATCTCGATTTCCAAATGTTACGGCGATTATATCGAAACCCAGCTTGGCCAGATCTGGAATTGCACTATAATCTATGAGCCCTTGTTCTTCAAGTCTCACTCTTGTTCTTGAGACAGTTGGTTGAGAGATTCCAAGCGTCTTGGCAAGCTCTCTGTCACTTCTCCTACTATTCTTCACAAGCTCAGAAATCAACTTCAACTCGATATCTTTCAAAAAGCATCACTAGTACACATTATTGGTGAAACCAGTATTAAAGATTGCATCATGGCCAACGCGCGCGCAAACGCTTAAATAAGTTTATGCACAATCAAGTGCGCTAAAAGGGACGGATTGTTTAGGGATTGAGACGATGAGAAGGGAATTTGTGCCTGTGGGGATGCTTGTTCTCTTGATGGTGTTGGCTTTTTCAGCTCAGTTGGCTCTGGTAGGTGCGCAGAACTCGAGTGTAGGTGTTCAGGTGGGGAACTATTTTGAGTATGATGTTTCACTGTCTGGCTCTCAGGCTCAGATTGTCGGTTTGCGGGCGTACGGCGTTACTAACGTTACGGCGACTGTTTCGGACGTGACGGGTTCGAATGTCACTTACTCGCTGGAGGGACAGTATCAGAATGGAACTGATAAAAAAACGACGGTGTCTGTGGACGTGTCGACCGGCGAGTCGGAGAACAAGGCGAATGTAGCGATAGATTGGAATTTAGTTGCCGCTAACCTGAGTGTTGACGAGCCGACCTATCCGAACTCGGGGTCGTGGGCAAACGAAACCGTTACTATAGGTGGGAGACCGACGGATCACTCTATCCAGAGCAATGTGACAGGAGCAGAGAACGATACCTTGGATGCGTATTGGGATGTAGCGACGGGCGTGCCGGTTAACGTGTCCGAAGTCGACACGGTGACAGGTGAAGGTGTCACGTTGAACATGAGCTACGTTCTTGTGGCCACGAACGCGTGGACGACTGTGGTGCCAGAGTTTTCGCCCTTGGTCATGGTGATCATCATGACGGCTCTAGTCGGAGTTGCCGGAGCTACCGCACGACGCAGAAAGGAAAGATCGCTACCCCTGACCAGAGTTTTTTAAACGCTTTCTAAGCGCGTGCTATAAGCTTTATATGTGAAAATAAACGCTATCAAAGGCTAATGGAGACTTTGAAATGGAAGAAAAGCCAAAAACTGCTAACCACCGCAACATGCATGCCATCATTCTGAGCGTGCTAGGAGTAATCCTACTGATCGCTGGAATAGCAGTGGCAACTATTCGTGGCACGCATCTGCGCGGATCAGGTCTGGGCACCGCCTTAATTGTGTTGGGTGTCGTGCTGCTGGTCATTGCTGTCTTAAGGTTTTATTATAAGCGCCCAAAATGAGTCTTCTTTCACAGACTCAGCCATTTTCCTCTTTTTCTTATATATGTCGTGTCGTGTTCCGATAGCATGTCTTTTTGAAAGGGCCTTCGGGGGCAAACTTTCAATTCAATGGCTGTCGAGTTATTCTTAGTAGGTAGGGGGAGAGGGCAATGAGTAGGATTGTTTCTTGGGTGATGTTGACGTTGCTTCTTGTAGGCGCGTTCGCCTTGGCGTTTAACGTTGGGCTTGTCCATGCGCAATATGAAACGGTTTACATTAACAGTGACGGAAGTGTTTCTCCCTCTTCCACGCCTATTTCAACAGTTGACAACTTCACCTATCGTCTGGTTGCCCCTCGCCCTGGTTCTCTTCCCGTTCGGCAGCGGTCTTGTGCCAGTTTTCCCTTTCTTCAGCGGGCTCGGGCTCCCGCCATCCGGTAGCCTGCCGACTCCTTTGTCCTTTTTGGTTTTTTACGGCATAGTCGAGTTGGTTATTTCCTTCGGGTTGTACAGAAGAGCTGATTGGCGCGCGCGCTTCAGGCCCAAGATGCCTTCAGCAGTCTAGGCTCACAATTCTAGGAGTCCATCCCGGCTATAGCGCGCGCTACGACGAAGACTCGCAAGACACAAAATATGAGATTTGCGCTATTTCCCAACTTTGTCCGAGTGTTTTTTCTTCTTTTGAGCATTCTTCTTCTTCATTGAAGGCATACACTAATCTCCACGAAACTATACTATCTGTTAACAGTATAGGCTGCTGATGTTTAAGAAACTTTCATCGATTAGCACTTCATGGGTTGGGAGAAAATGGTGCAGTTGGGCGCGCTCGGTACCAATTTATCGTTTTGGATGAGTAGTGCGAATACGCTATAAGCCGCGAAGCGCCTGTTATCGTTAATGCAGCCTAATCAGCAGAGGAGCCAAATCAAACCTGGTATCCGTGTAAAAATCGTCTTGAAGCAGGATCAACGCAACGGTAAATTGACTGAGGGCATCGTTAAGAATATCCTTACCAACAGCTCAACTCACCCTCACGGAATCAAGGTGCGACTGACAGACGGCAAAGTGGGCAGAGTACGATCAATAATAAAATAGTAGCATGCGCATCCGCTAAAGGCGTGCGCTAGAAGATGGATTAATTTATGGATATCCTGATGATCATTTGACTAGGCTTCAAGCGATACTTCTATTACAGAGGGTGAATAAGTTTGGTCTAGTTGAAGGATTCAATGGAGCTTAAAGTCATTTTGGAAAATGGGCCATGTTAAGTTTGTGGAATAGGAAGGTGAGAAAAGATGGGTGAGAGGAGATACAACAGAAGTAAAAGCTACAGATGTCCATCATGTAGTCTAGAATTCAAGAGTGAGGGGCTACCTGGACACTGTCCACGATGTCACGCTGTAATTGAGATTAAGAGAAATTATAGGCGATGAAAAGAAACCGCGCGCGCCACATTTTGATAAGGAGTGACAGAGTATATATCCGGCAAGTAATAACTGTCAGGGTGATTGAGGTTCATCACATTGAAGAGGTGATAAAAAATGGGAGGATTGGCTGTAATAGTTGGTATAGTAGTGTTACTTTGCGGATTAGCTATAATGGGAGGTTCTGTTTTCTTTACACCACTTAATCATCTTATTGGCATATATGGTGGCATGACGGTTGGAGGAATCATAGCTGTAATTGGAGTGCTAATAGCAATATTTGGATAATAGTTATCTTACCTGAACCAAGTGCTATTAGTAAATCTTAAGCGCGCACGCCCTTCTTTCTTTTAGTTTAGTATGGGGTGAAAAGGTGGTGATAATAGAATTAAGAACGGAAAGAAATTGGTTATAGTAGCCTTAGTATTATTTTTGTGCAGTCTTATCATCGAAATTCTTGCTGTATATCCTGTTCTCTGCAATACTCTTTTCAATACTAATCTCCCTACTCTTCTTGACTCCACTTACGCTATGCTTCTCTCTGAAATAGGCATAGTATTAGTTTTTGTGGCTCTAATTCTTGCCATAGTAGGAGTAGATTTAAGCTAAAATGGAATAAAGTAATAAAATAAAGTCAGTATCTCTCTTTTTTTAGTTCTTTGTCTTCTGTTGCTATGCGGATTTAAGATATTAACGCGCTCTACATTGGACATTTAAGCGGTTAATTCTCTTTGCTCAGCTTTGGCTAAGTATCAAAAAAAGAAAGGAAGTGTTAGGCTTAGGTCCCCGCAATCGTGTGATCAATTACCTTGGCCATTGGAGCATTCTTCTTCACTGATGCTATGCCTTTTTCAGTTGACTGTCTTGTTAGGTAGGATTGGCTTACTGCAATTATCTGTCCGTTGGCAGCTTTCAGATGGAAACGGAACTTATCAGGAGCATTGGATTGAATTTCAAAAACCGGGTCTTGCACAATTCCAGCTGCATGCGTCGGTTCTGGCTCTGGCATAGTCCCTCCCGCCATTGTGAGATCGGCGATCTTGGAGATTGGAGCGTTCTTCTTTATTGAAGCAATGCCTTTTATGGCCGACTCTTTTGTTCCGTAGGATTGGCTTACTGCAATTATCTGTCCGTTGGCAGCTTTCAGATGGAAACGGAACTTTCCAGCAGCATCAAGTAGAATCTCAAAAACTCCTTCCGTTACTTTAGCTGTTGCAGGCAACTCAACTGCAGGAATCACCTCAACGACCGGCAATAGTTCTGGCGTTTTCTCAACTGCCGGAATCGGCTCCGCTATCACCTCAGCGACAGGTACTGGTTCTGGTGCTTTCTCAGCTACTGGCATCACCTCAGCGGGTGGCATTGGTTCTGGTGTTTTCTCAACAATGTGAGCCGTTTTGGTATGAGCATTCATGGCCTCAGTGTTCATGAAGCCCATTCCGCACACTGGACACGTAAGTTCCATGTTTGGCATAAGCACTGTATTCAAGACGTGGATCATGCCGTTGTCTGTTACAATGTCTTTGCTTGTAATGTTGGCGTCATTGATTTTCGGGTTCATGTGAAATTGCCACCATTTGTGGGGTTCAATTGTAATTTCTTGGCCTTGAATTGTTTTAGCGCTATTCAGATAACTGATTTCGTCAACCGTAAGCTTTCCAGGGATTATATGATACATCAGAACTGCCTTCAATCGAGGTATGTTCTTCAAAAGTCCTTCCATTGTGCCTGGGGGAAGTTTGGCAAAAGCTTCGTCATCGGGCGCAAAAACGGTGAACGGCCCTTTGCCTTTCAGCGTTTCAACCATTCCTGCCGCTTGAACTGCTGCGACAAGCGTCTTGAAAGAGCCAGCCGCAACAGCAGTATCAACAATATCTCCCATTCGTTTTCACCTCCGTTTTCAACCATTTCTCACTATGCCGCGCGCGTTATCACGAGTATGACAACAATCGTCCAAAATGGGTCCATAGCCAACTTCCCGACTAAGTTTCGGCTACTGGTTTTAGGTATGCGTGAAGTTCTTTTTTGGGGATCCTCAAGTTTAGTCCTCTGTCGTTCCAGCTTGCGATGCCGCTCTCTAGGGCTGATGTGGCTAACATGTTTCGCACTCCATGTTTCTTTGCGCCTAGCACAGATTCAGCTGCATCCCTTGTCAATTCGATTTCAAGATGAGTCACTTTCCAATTTTCCAGGTTTATTTCGATTTCTTTGACTTTGCCTATTTTCTCGTCTTCAGCATAAACATCTTTGTCCAAAAACTCTTTGCCTTTCATTCTCATTTTTCCCTCCTTTTTGAAAATATGTTATTTAACGCACATGCTTTAAGCTTTTTGGCTTTAGGTGCTCCTTGATAGAATGACCCAAATTGTTACCATCCCGTCTTTCTTTTTGTTCTCAAACACTGCGTGCGCATGAAATCTTCGAATTTAGATTTAGAAATCCGCAAACATCTTGCGATGATAATTATACAGGACCAGAAATGGTCTACTCTTGATTTCGACGATGCTCAGGGCTGCAGGATCGGGATGGAGAGTGTAGTAGTTCTCGGTACTGACTCTTCTTTCGACCACACTCTCAAGCATTGCAGTTATCACGTCACCATGGGAAACTACTATCACGTTCCCTTCTGCTTCCTGTTTGATGATTTTGATGGCCTTCCCAGTTCGCTCTAGGAGTTCGTTGTTCGTCTCTGAGTAGGCTGAAGGGGTGGTCAATATGTGATGTCTTCCCTTTTTGCCGACGAATCTGGGTTTGAGCTTCGCTTCTGTCAGTTCCTCAAGGGTTTTTACCTTCAATTTGTGAGGGCGCGCCAGAATTTTTGCAGTCTCGACGGCGCGAAACACCGGACTGCTGTAAACGGCGTTTATCTTCACTTTCGAAAGAGTCTTGGCTATGAATGAGGCTTCTTTCACTCCCTTCTTAGTCAGGGGGTAATCCAATAGCCCCGCTTCTATTCCTTTTTCGTTGGCTTCGGTTTCTCCGTGTCTAACTATGAAAAGATAATCTGCGGTCATTGCTCCCCGCTCATCAACCTATCCTCTCTCTTTTAAGTTATTTAAAGGTCGTATCACTGATGAGGGAGTTTTCAGCGCGCACGCTAAAAAGAATAAAGAAACTGGAAAACCAATCGCAGATTAGAGCTGTTGGCTTAATCTAAAATCGATTTCTTCTTGGGGGTGCTCTCTTCGAGTAACACTCTCGGCAGTATACAGGTCTGCTGCCATCAGGCTTGAATGGTACTTCGCATTCCTTTCCGCATTCAGCGCAAACTGCCTTGTGCATCTCTTTTCTCTCATACGTCAACTCTTTCAACTCCTTCACAGTTGCTGTGCAAAAATCGCTTCTTACACGCTTCGTTCACAGTTCACATCGCTGCTTATAAACAGCATGTCTAGGATGTTAAGGTCGAGACGTGTAGCGCCCGCGCATTCCTATTTTCTTTTTCTGAATAAGGTCCTGTTAACTTGACGGGTGGTCTTTCTCCCTGTTAACTGTCGAGTGGTGACTTGCATTCTGAATCAGGGTTGTCCATTTGTTGTCACCGTTCACTCTTAGACCTCAGACGGAGTTTTGCCATCTAACCCTTCATACGGACGGATATAGTTATGAAAGATTTGGTAGCCCGTACTAATATAGCGAAACCGAGCAAACAAGGGCATTGGTTGAAGAGCTCGAAAAGAGATTTGCTAACCTTAAAATAGCCCTCTTGCCTCAACCAAGAAGCATATGCAAGATGAGTTTGTATGGCTTAAACTTGGGTGAGATGTCATAATGAAACTAAACATGATGAAACTAAAAGAATTGGCAGTGAACTACATCAAATATAACATTGTAGGTGTAGCGACCTTTTCCATAGGAATCGTTCTCTACTACACTTTTCTATATGGACTTTTTGGAGAACAAGCCTATCTCATCGTTTCAATTTTTAGTGGTTTTATTCAATTTTCTCTTATTACCTATCTTAATAAAACTAAACGTGGCAAAATGTTTGATGCTTGTAAAGAGGATTCGAGCAAGACACCTGCATTGTGAGCGTTGGCTGTGCAATGGTTGTCATCGTGTTCAAACTCTATCGGTTGGGTGTAGATTTTAGCGTGTTAGCAATATTCTTGTGACCATATAACTTCATCAGCGCGCGCTGCGCTCTTTGCAAAAAGAGGGGAGTTGGAAATTTCCATGTCGGCTTGCTGATTGCTATTGTTTCCGTGCGTAGATTGTCTCTGTCTTGTAACCTATCCTTTTCCATCCGTCGTATAAATACGCGTATATCGTGTAGTCTCCCGTTTCTTTGGGCGTGAACTCGGCTGTGTAGCGGGCTTCCTCTCCGGCGGAGAGTTCCTTTATTTCTGTTGTGGCCTGCTTTTCAGACTTT